>Ga0307507_10001725_pt1 | contig 48162 bp, 35 predicted proteins | sample 7_EM_MG_FD_207223 | JGI IMG/M metagenome (GOLD analysis project Ga0307507, IMG submission 207223) | Populus trichocarpa ectomycorrhiza microbial communities from riparian zone in the Pacific Northwest, United States - 7_EM | ecosystem: Host-associated > Plants > Roots > Unclassified | place...
AGACCATGCCGAGCCCGGCGGCCGGGGCGCCAACGGTCGGCGCGATCCAGAAGGTCTTGTGGCGGAACGGGTACGTGGGCACGTCGGCGTGCGAGCCCGCGCCGAGCACGGCGTCCCAGTCGACCGGCGCGCCGTGGGCGTGCAGGCCGCCGAGGGCGGTCAGGGCGGTCAGCACCTCGGACCGCTCGCGGCGGGACGCGGCAACGGCGACGCGGTCCCCGAGGAAGCCGATCAGCGCCGCGTCCGGCCCGATCTCGAGGACAGAGCCCTCCGGCAGGCGGGACGCGGCGTCGGCGAACCGCACCGCGTTGCGGGCGTGTTCGACCCAGTACTCGGGTGTGTGGAACGGCGCCGAGGAGTCCGCGGCGGGCAGGACCCCGACCACGGGCTCGTGGAAGTCCACTGTGGACAGGAAGTCGGCGAACTCCGCAAGGACCGGCTCGACCAGCGGCGAGTGGAACGCGTGCGAGACCCGCAGCCGGGTGACGCGCGCGCCCCGGTCGCGCCACCGGGCCTCGACGGCCGCGACGGCGGCCTCCGAGCCGGACACGACCACGGCCTCGGGCCCGTTGACGGCGGCGATGACCACCTCGTCGAGCCCGGCCAGCGACTCCGCGACCGCCTCTTCACCAGCGGCCACGGCCAGCATCGCCCCGTCCGACGGCAGCGACTGCATGAGCCGCCCCCTGGTGGCGGCCAGCTTCGCCGCGTCGGCGACCGACAGCACGCCGGACAGCGCGGCGACGGCGATCTCGCCCACGGAGTGCCCGGTCAGCGCCTCGAACCGCACGCCCCAGGACTCGAACAGCCGGGCCAGCGCGAACTGGAACGCGAACAGCGCGGGCTGGGCGTACTCGGTCCGCGCCAGCACCTCGGCGGGCTCGGACCACATCACGTCGCGCAGCGACCGGCCCAGCACCGGATCGACCGCCGCGCACACCTCGGCCAACGCCGAGGCGAACACGGGGAACCGCTCGGCCAGCTCGCGGCCCATCCCCGGCCGCTGCGACCCCTGCCCGGTGAACACCGCGCTCACCACGTCCGACGTCACGACCACGGGGTCGACCTCGGCCAGCGCCGCAGCGGGGTCCTGCCCCACGACCACGGCCCGGTGGGCGAACCGGGGGCGTCCGGCCAGGGTGCGCGCCACCGCCGTCGGGTCGATCCCGGTCGCCAGGTGCGCGCGGACGGCCGCGGCCTGGTCCAGCACGGCCTCGGCGGTCTTGCCGGACAGCACCAGCGGCACGGGCCCGGCGCTCGGCACCGCGGGCACCTCGGCGGAGTCGTGCTGTTCGAGGATGACGTGGGCGTTGGTGCCGCTGATGCCGAAGGACGACACACCTGCCCGGCGCGGGTGCTGCCCGCGTTCCCACGGGCGGGCCTCGGCGAGCAGCTCGACACCGCCGCCGGTCCAGTCGACCTCGGGGGTCGGGATGTCGGCGTACCGGCTGAGGGGCAGGACGCCGTGGCGCATGGCCAGCACGACCTTGATCACCCCGGCGACGCCCGCGGCGGCTTGGGCGTGGCCGATGTTGGACTTCAGCGACCCCAGCCACAGCGGGCGGCCCGCCGGGCGGTCGGCGCCGTAGGTGGAGATCACGGCCTGCGCCTCGATCGGGTCACCGAGCCGCGTGCCGGTGCCGTGCGCCTCCACCGCGTCCACTTCGGCCGCGGTGAGCCCGGCGCCCGCCAGCGCGTCCCGGATGACGCGCTGCTGCGAGGACCCGTTCGGGGCGGTCAGACCGTTGGACGCGCCGTCCTGGTTGACCGCGGACCCGCGCACCACGGCGAGCACCGGATGCCCGTTCCGCTCGGCGTCGGAGAGGCGCTCGACGACCAGCATGCCGACGCCCTCGGACCAGCCGGTGCCACCGGCGTCGGCGGAGAACGAACGGCAGCGGCCGTCCTCGGCGAGCCCGCCTTGGCGGCTGAACTCCACGAACATGCCGGGGGACGCCATCACCGCCGCGCCGCCGACCAGTGCCAGGTCCACCTCACCGTCCCGCAGGGAGCGGGCCGCGAGGTGCAGTGCGACCAGGGAGGACGAGCAGGCGGTGTCGACGGTGACCGCCGGACCCTCGAGGCCGAGCGCGTAGGCGACGCGGCCGGAGCTGACGCTGCTGGTGGTGCCGGTCAGCGCGTGCCCGTCGGCCGGTCCGCCGGACTCGTAGAGCCGGGGCCCGTACTCCTGCACGACCGCGCCGACGAACACCCCGGTGCGGGAACCGCGCAGCGCGGTCGGGTCGACCCCGGCCCGCTCCAGCGCCTCCCACGAGGTCTCCAGCAACAGACGTTGCTGCGGGTCCATCGCCAGCGCCTCACGCGGCGAGATGTCGAAGAAGTCCGCGTCGAAGGCGGCCGGGTCGGTGAGGAACCCGCCGCTGTGCGCGGTCGAGGCGGCCGGACCGGCACGCAGCGCGTCAAGGTCCCAGCCGCGGTCGGTGGGGAACGGTGTGATCGCGTCCCCGCCGTCGACCAGCAGTTCCCACAACTGGTCCGGCGTGGTGATGCCGCCAGGCAGGCGGCAGCCCATGCCGACGATGGCGATGGGGTCACCGGTCACGGCGGCGACCGTGGTCACCGGGGCGACCGGGGCGGAGGTGCCGCCGACGAGGTCGGCGAGGAACTCGGCCAGCGCCTCCGGGGTCGGGTGGTCGAAGATCAGCGTCGGGGGCAGGGGAAGGCCCGTGGCCGTGCCCAGGCGCTGACGCAGTTCGAGGGAGGTCATCGAGTCGAACCCGGCGTGCTTGAACGCGCGGGCCGGGTCGACGGCAGCGGCGTCGTCGCGGCCGAGCACGGTGGCGGCGTGCGCGCGGACCAGCCGCAGCGCCTCCCGGATCCGGTCCGCCCGGTCCATCCTCGCGACCTGTGGGGCGAAGCCGCCATCAGCCTTGGCCGCGGTCGTCCGACGGGTGGTCGGGCGGGCCAGGGCGCGCAAGGCGGCGGGCAGGTCCTCGGGTGTCCGCAGAGCCGGACCGTGCAGGTGGAGCGGCGCGGCCGCGGGCACGCCGAGCCCGGTCGCACGGTCGAGCAGCTCCAGACCGCGGCCGGTCGGCAGCGGCGCGAGCCCGCGCCGGGCCCAACGGTCCACATCGGTCTGCGCGAGCCCTTCGGTCATGCCGGTCGGCCGCTCCCACAGGCCCCAGGCCAAGGCCTGGGTGGGCAGCCCCTCGGCGGCGCAGCGCGCGGCGAAGGCGTCCAGGAAGGCGTTGGCCGCGCCGTACGCGGCCTGTCCCGCGGTGCCGATCGCCGCGGAGACGGAGGAGAAGAGGGTGAAGAAGGCCAGGTCGTGACCGCGGGTCAGCTCGGCCAGGTGCACGGCGGCGTCGACCTTGGGCCGCAGCACGGCGTGGACCCGGTCCGCGGTGAGGTCGTCGACCAGGGCGTCGTGAACCACGCCCGCCAGGTGGACCACCGCGGTCAACGGACGGTCGGCGGGGATGCGGGCCAGAGCGGCGCGGAGCTGGTCGCGGTCGGCGGTGTCGCAGGCGACGACGTCGACCTCGGCGCCGAGACCGCGCAGCTCCTCGGCGAGGGCTTGGGCGTCGGGGTGGTCGGGACCGCGACGGCCCAGCAGCAGCAAGCGGCCCACACCGTGCTCGGTCGCCAGGTGGCGCGCGACCTCGCCGCCCAGGCCGCCGACGCCGCCGGTCACCAGGACCGTGCCGTCGGGGTCGAGCGGGGTGGGGATGGTCAGGACGACCTTGCCGATGTGCTCGGCGCGCTCGACGTGGGCGAACGCGGCGTCGGCACGGCGCACGTCCCAGGCCCGGATCGGCGGCAGCCGCAGCTCGCCCGCAGCGAACCGGGCCACCACGGCGGTGGTCATCGAGGCGATCCGGTCCGGGTCGAGCTGGTGCAGGTCGAACGGCTGGTAGGCCACACCGGGGTGGGCGGCGGCCACCTCCTCCGGGTCGCGCAGGTCGGTCTTGCCCAGCTCCACGAACCGGCCACCGGGGCCGAGCAGGTCCAGCGAGGCGTCGACGAACTCGCGGGCCAGCGAGTTGAGCACCACGTCCACCTGCCCGAACCGGTCGGCGAAGGTCAGGTCTCGGGAGGAGGCGATGTGGTCGTCGTCGAGTCCCGCGGCCCGCAACGCGTCCCACTTGCCGGGCGAAGCGGTGGCGAAGACCTCCGCGCCGAGCGCACGGGCCAACTGCACGGCGGCGGTGCCGACACCACCGGCGGCCGAGTGCACGAGCACCTTCTCCCCCGCCCGGAGGCCCGCCAACTCGACCAAGCCGTGGTAGGCGGTGAGGTAGACGATCGGAACGGCCGCTGCCTGCGCCCACGTCCATCCGGCGGGGATCGGGGCCACCACGCGGCGGTCGGCGGTGACGCACCGGCCGATGCCGCCGGTGACCACGCCGAAGACGCGGTCACCGGGTCGCAGGTCGGTGACGTCCGCGCCGACGGCGTCGACCACGCCCGCGACCTCGCTGCCCATGGTGGCCGCGCCGGGGTAGGCGCCCAGTCGGATCAGCACGTCGCGGAAGTTCAAGCCGGCCGCGCGCACGGTCACCCGCACCTCACCGGGTCCCGGCTCGCCCACCTCGACCGGTGACATGGCCAGACCGCGGTCGTCGCCGACGTCCAGGCGCCACGGCCCCTGCGGCGGGGTGAGCGGCGCGGTCACCGGCACCAGGCGGTCGGCGCGGATCTCGCCGCGCACCAGGCGCAGCTCGGGCTCCTCCGCCAGCAGCGGCAGCGCACGGGCCACCGCCGCGGCCGACTCGGCGGTGCCGTCGTCGTGGAGCAGGGCGAACCGGGTCTGGTGCTCGGCGCGGACCGCGCGCACCAGGCCGCCGAGAGCGGCGTCGACCGGGCTGTCGCCCAGCCGCACCACCAGGCAGGACTCGGCCGTCCAGGACTTCAGGACGTCGAGGAGGGCCACGGTCGCGGTGTGGGTGTCGGCGGCGAGGTCGCCGGTGTCCGGGCGCTCGGGGTCGAACAGCACGAACGGCGCGGTCGCGGGGTGCTCGGCCCACTCGGCGGCGGCGTCCGCCGGGATGAGGACCGCGGTGCCCGACACGAACAGGGCGTCGTCCAGGGCGTCGCCCGCGGCGCGCAGGGAGATCCCGGCGATGGCCAGGACCGGGGTGCCGTCGACGGTGGCGGCGTCGAGGCGCGCGAGGTCCCCGTCGGTGACGCGCACGCGCAGGGCCGTGCCGGTGGGCGCGGCGGTGATGCCGGTGAAGGCGAACGGGAGCCGGACGGTCCGCTGGTCCTCGGCGGTCACGAGCAGCGGGTGCAGGGCCGCGTCGAGCAGTGCCGGGTGCACGCCAAACCCGCCCGCGCCCGTGCTCTCGGGCAGGGCGACCTCGGCGAAGACCTCCGCACCCCGCCGCCACAGCCCGCGCAGACCGGTGAACGGCCCGGAGTAGGCGTAGCCGCGAGCGGCGAGGTCGTCGTAGGCGCCGTCGAGGGCGACCGGTGCGGCGCCGGCGGGCGGCCACTCCGCGGCGGTCCAGTCCGCGGCGGGCACGTCGGCGAGGTGCCCGGAAGCGTGCGCGGTCCAGTCGTCGGCGCCGGTTCGGGCGCGCACGACCAGCTCGCGCGCGCCGTCCTGTTCGGCGTCGACCCACACCTGCACCTGCACCGGGCCGGTGAGGGCGAGCGGGCTGCCGACCACCAGCTCCCGCACCCCGCCCGCACCGACGTGCCGGGCCGCGGCGAGGGCCAACTCGACGAAGCCGGTACCGGGGAACAACGTTCGACCGGCGATGACGTGACCTTCGACGGCGGTGTCGCTCGCGGTGATTCGACCGGTGAGCAGGGCTCCGCCGCCGGGCAGCTCGACCGCGCTGGTGAGCAGCGGGTGGTCCAGCACGTCGGCACCCGCACCCGCCGCGGTGGCGCCGGACTCCCAGAACGACTCGCGGTGGAAGGCGTACGTGGGCAGGTCGACCCGCGCGGCCGGGGTCAGGACAGCGGCCCAGTTCACCGTGGCGCCCGCGGTGTGGGCGCGACCGAGGGCGGAGAGAGCGGTGGTGACCTCGTCGGCCTTGCGGCGGGTGGTGGGGATGACCGGGGTGCCGTCGGGGACCAGCGGTGTGAGCGCGGCATCCGGGCCCAACTCCACCAGCAGGTCGGTAGCGGGCAGCGCGGCCAACGCGTCAGCGAAGCGGACCTCGTGGCGGGCGTGGTCGAGCCAGTAGTCCGGAGTGCCGAACGGGTGTTCGGAGGCGGCCGACGGGCTCACCGGGATACGGGCGGGCCGCGCCTCCAGCCCGCTGAGGACATCGGCGAACCCGGCCAGCGCGGGCTCGATCAGCGGCGAGTGGAACGCGTGCGATACCCGCAGCCGGGTCGTCCGCACGCCGCGCTCGCGCCACACTCCCGCCACGGCTTCCACCGCCACCTCGGCACCCGACACGACCACGGACAACGGCCCGTTGACCGCGGCGATGGCGACGTCAGCGGACGGCAACGTCGCCACCACGTCGGCTTCGGCGGCCGCGATGGCGACCATGGCACCGCCCGCGGGCAACGCCTGCATGACCCGACCACGGGCGACGACGACCCTGGCGGCGTCCGCCAGTGACAGCACACCGGCCACGACCGCGGCGGCGATCTCGCCCACCGAGTGCCCGGCGACAGCCGTGAACCGCACCCCGAACGACCGCCACAGCGCGGCGGCGGCGACCTCAAACGCGAACAACGCGGGCTGCGAGAACTCCGTACTGGCCAGGACACCCGCCGGGGCCGACCACATCAGCTCCCGCAGCGACCGTCCCAGCAACGGGTCCACCACCGCGCACACCTCGTCGAGCGTCTCGGCGAACACGGGGAACCGCGCCGCCAGGTCGCGGCCCATCCCCGGCCGCTGCGCGCCCTGACCGGAGAACAGCGCCGCCACGCGCCCGGCGCGGGCGGTCGCCGGTCCGACTTCGGCCAGCGCCGCGACCAGTGCGTCCCGGTCACCGACGACGACCGCGCGGTGCCGGTGGGTGGTGCGGGTGGTGGCCAGGGACCTGGCCACGTCGTCCAAGCCGGTGTCCGGGTGCGCGAGCAGGTGCGCGCGGAGGGCTTCGGCCTGGCCGGGGAGCGCCTCCGCGGTGCGGGCGGACAGCACGAGCGCGGTCACGTCGTCCGCGGGCTCGGAGCGCGGTTCCGGCATCGGCGCGGGGTGCTGTTCGAGAACGACGTGGGCGTTGGTGCCGCTGATACCGAAGGCAGAGACACCCGCTCGGCGGGGTGCGCCGTCCTCGGTCGTCCACGGCCGGGCCTCGGCCAGCAACCGCACGGCGCCGCCGGACCAGTCGACCTCGGGGGTGGGGTCGTCGGCGTAGCGGCTCAGCGGCAGCACGCCGTGGCGCATGGCCTCGACGACCTTGATGATCCCGGCGATGCCCGCGGTGGCCTGGGTGTGGCCGATGTTGGACTTGACGGAGCCGAGCCACGCGGGCCTGGACTCCGGGCGATCGGCGCCGTAGGTGGCGATCAACGCCTGGGCCTCGATCGGATCACCCAGGCGTGTTCCGGTCCCGTGCGCCTCGATGAGGTCCACTTCGGACGCCCGGACCCCCGCCGACGCGAGAGCGGCCCGGATCACCCGCTGCTGCGACGGTCCGTTCGGGGCGGTGAGGCCGTTGGAGGCGCCGTCCTGGTTGATCGCCGAGCCGCGCACGACGGCGAGCACGGGGTGCCCGTTGCGCTCGGCGTCGGACAGGCGCTCGACCAGCAGGACCCCTACGCCCTCCGCCATGCCGAAGCCGTCGGCGGCGGCGGAGAACGGCTTGGAGCGGCCGTCCGGGGCCAAGGCGTGCTGCCTGCTGAACTCCGCGAGCATGCCGGGCTCGGCGAGCAGGGTGGTCGCCCCGGCGAAGGCCAGGTCGCACTCCCCCGCACGCAGCGACTGGGCGGCCAGGTGCAGCGCGACCAGGGCGGACGAGCAGGCGGTGTCCACCGAGACGGCGGGCCCCTCCAGACCGAGCAGGTAGGCCAGCCGCCCGGAGGCGATGCTCAGCGCGGTGCCGGTGAGGACGTAACCGGCCAGTTCCGGCCTGGCCTCGTGCATCTGTTTGCCGTAGGGCAGGCTCATCACGCCGGTGAACACCCCGGTGCGGGAGCCGCGCAGCCCGGCGGCGTCGATCCCCGCTCGCTCCACCGCCTCCCACGAAACCTCGAGCAGCACCCGCTGCTGCGGGTCCATGGCCAGCGCCTCGCGGCGCGAGATGCCGAAGAAGCCCGCGTCGAACTGGTCGATGTCCGCGACCGTGCCCGCTTCCCGCTGGTAGAAGGCGCCAGGCAGGCCGGCGTCGGGTTGGAGGAGCCCGGCGAGGTCCCACCCGCGGTCGGCGGGCAGCGGCCCGACCCCGTCCGCGCCTGCGGCGACCAAGTCCCACAACCGCTCGGGGCTGTCGACGCCGCCGGGGAGCCTGCACGCCATGCCGACGATCGCGATCGGCTCACCGGGGTCGACCTCGCGCACGAGCACGGTGTGGTCCTCCGGCGTGCCGAACAGCTCGCGCAGCACCTCGTCGGCAACGGCGGCGGGAGTGGGGTGGTCGAAGATGAGGGTGGCGGGCAGGCGCAGGCCGGTCCGCGAGGTGATCAGGTTGCGCAAGGCCAGCGCACCCGCCGAGTCGACACCCAGCGCCTTGAAGTCGGCGCCCGCGAGCACGGCGTCGGCGGCATCCGATCCGTACTGCTCGGTGAGCAGGCCTACGACCAGCTCCAGCACGGCCGCGTGCCGCTGCTCGCCGTCGAAGGGCGTCAGCCGGTCGCGTAGGCGTTCGGCGGGCGTCTCGACGTCGGTCTCCGCGTCGGCTTCGGGGCGGTAGGCGGGGGCGGCGACCGGTGTGGCGCCGCTACCGAGGACGAGCGGCCAGTCTGTGGCCGCGCCGTGGCTGTGGGCGTGGACCAGGCCGCGCAGGAAGCGAGCCTGACCGGCGTCGTCACGGCGCATGGTGTCGACGGCGAAGGCGTCGTGGCCCAGTTCGGCGGCGGTGTCCTCGATGTTGAGCCCCAGGATCGGGTGCGGGCCCAATTCGACGAACAACCGGTGCCCGTCGACGAGCGCGGCGGCCGTGGCCTCCTGGAAGCGGGACACCTGGAGCAGGCTGCGGTACCAGTAGTCGGCGTCCATGGTGGTCGGGTCGACCAAGCCCCCCGCGGCGGCGGTGTAGAGCGGCGTGTCGGTCGCCCGCGGGGTCGCCCCGGCCAGCTCGCGCAGCATGTCCTCACGGATGCGGCGGATCTGCGAGGAGTGCGCGCCGATGCCGACCGGCAGTACAGTCGCGCGCGCCCCGGTGGCGGTGATCTTGGCGAGGAACGCGGCGACGTCCGCCTTCGGACCGGCGACGACGGTGCTGCGCGGGGCGCCGACCACGGCGACCTCGACGTCGATGCCCCACTCGGCGATGTGCTCGCGCACCCGTGCCGCGGGGAGCGCGACGGCGATCATGTCACCTTGGTCCCAGACGCGCAGCTCCGCGCGGGCGTACCCGGTCACCAACCGCGCACCCTCCTCCAGGGTGAACACGCCCGCGGCGGTCGCCCCCAGCAGCTCGCCGATGCTCTGCCCGAGGACCGCGGCGGGTCGCACGCCGCTGTCGCGCCACAGGCCGTCGAGTGCGAGCGAGGTGGCGAACAGGGCGATCTGGACGACGTCGATGCGGTCGAGGGGGAGGCTGCCGTCGCGCAACCCGGACAGCTCGTGGTCGGTGTGCGGCGCCAGCGCGGCCAGCACCTCGTCGAACCGGGCGGCGAACGCGGGGTTGTCAGCGGCCAGTTCCGCGCCCATACCTGCCCACTGGGCGCCCTGACCGGCGAAGAGGAACACCGGGCGCTGGTCGGCGAGGCGGACGACCGCCGTGCCGTCCGCGAGAGCGCGCAGCCGCTGGACGGCCTCGGCGCTGTCGCCCTCGACCACCGCGCGGTACGGACCGTTGTCTCCAGTGGCCTGTGCGCGGGCGAGGTCGGCGGCGGTGTCGGGATGCGTGGCCAGCCACCCCGCGAGGCGTCCAGCGTGGTCGCGCACGCCTGCGGGCGTGCGTCCGGAAACCAGCAGCGGCAATGGCTGGGGGGCACCGAAGTTCTCGACCATGATCTTGATGGAACCGGCTCCGGAAGCACCCCTACTACCCCTCAGCCACCCCTAAAGCACCCCACCAGTCGCCTATCGAGGCACGCGGACCGTGAGCGCGGACACAGTGAAAGGTTTTGGGCACAGCAAAAGCACCCGACCGTCCGATGTGGACTGAGCAGTCAGGCGCGGAAGATGCCGGGGATGGGCGAGGTGCCTTCGGCCGCACCCCAGACCGGTGACGGTGGTGTGTGGAGGAGGAGTTCCCAGATCAGCTCGGCGCAGTCGGCACGGCTGATCACCTGGTCCCGAGCCGGGGTGCCACCGGCGGTGACCACCGCGCAGCCGGTGCCGGGGCGGTCGACGAGGGTGGCCGGGCGCAGGACGTGCCAGCCCAGGCTCCCGAGCCTCTGCTCGGCGTCGACCTTCGCGGCCAGGTACCCGTCGAGGTCGGTGCCCAGGTCTTCGCGCGTGGCCCTGTCCGGGAACAGGGCGCTGACGACGACCGCGCGTCGCACCCCGGCGGCTCCGGCAGCCGCGCCGAGCAGGGCGGCTGGGGACCTTTCCGGTGGCGTGCCACCGTTGCCGGTACCGGCCGCCAGCACCACGGCATCCACCTCGGACAGCGCGGCGACGAGCGTGCGGCCGATGCCGGGGTCGCGCGGGTCGAGCAGGACCGGGTCGATGCCCGCCGCTCGGGCGTTCGCGACGTGGGCGCTCCTGGTCAGCAGCCCCACAATGGTGGCACCGCGGTCACGGGTGACCGCCGCGAGGGCGAGACCGAGCCCTGTGGTGGCGCCGAGGACGGCGACGTGGTCGATGTTCACGCGCGCTGTCGAGCGGTGTCCACAGTGGAGCACACCGCACCGAGCACGGCGGCCCGGTCCCGGTCGAAGAAGAAGTGGCCGCCGGGCAGCACGTGCACCGTGGCGTTCGCGGTGGTGTGCGCGGCCCAGGCGTGCGCGTCCTCCTGGCTGACGAGCGGGTCGTCGCGACCGGTCAGCACGGTGATCGGGCAGTCGACCACCGACCCCGGTACCGGTCGGTAGGACTCGGCGAGCGCGGAGTCCGCGCGCAGCACGGGCAGCAGCATGGCCAGCACGTCCGGATCGCGCAGCACCGCCGGGTCCAGCCCGCCGAGCCGGCGCATGGCGGCCAGCACCTCGGCGTCGTCCGGAGCCTGCCGCGGGATGGGTGGCCGCCGACCGGGGGCGCGCCTGCCCGAGGCGACCAGCCCCGCGACCGGCGCGCCCCGGCGGCCCAGCTCCAGCGCCAGCTCGAACGCCAGCGCCGCACCCATGCTGTGTCCGAACAGGATGGTGGGTACCGGTGGCAGAGCGGTGACGGCGTCGGCCAAGTGCGCCACCGCCTCCTCGATGTCGATGGCGGGCGGCTCGTGCCTGCGCTCCTGCCTGCCTGGGTACTGCGCGCACACCAGCTCCTCATCGGGCTCGAGCCCGTCGCGGAGCCAGGTGTAGTAACCGGCGGACCCGCCCGCGTGCGGCAACGCCACAACGCGCAACGCCGTCGCCTGCCGAGGGGAGTGCACGACCAGCCAGTCCCCAGACCGCACCACGCCGTTCCTCCCTCTACGCGCCAACGAATTCGCCCAGCTCGGCGCGCGTGCGCACGCTGAGCTTGCGGTAGATGCGGGTCAGGTGCTGCTCCACGGTGCTGACCGTGACGTACAGCGAGACCGCGATCTCCCGGTTGGTGAAACCCTGCGAGGCCAACCGGGCCACCTTGGCCTCGGTCGCGGTGAGCCGGTCATGCTCGGCCTGGCGCGCCACCAGCACGTCGATTTCGTCCAGGTCCGGCTCGTCGGCGGGCATCCCGGCCAGCGCCAGCCTGCCGCCGCAGCTGCGGGCTAGCTTGATCGCGCGGCGCAGGATGAACCGGCCGACCGTCACTTCACCCGCGGCATGGTGGCGCTCGGCCAGCGCGGCCAGTGCCCTGGCCTGCTCCAGCCGGTCACCACAGCGCTCCAGGGCGGTCACCGCCATGCGCAGCAGGGCCTGGGCCCGATCGCCGGAAAGCGTCCCGGCTTGGGCGCGCAGCGCGAGCCCACGGGTGCGGGAGTCGGCGGCGGGGACATGCCCGAGATGCTCGACGGCCCACTTGCGGGCCTCCTCGACGTGGCCCAACTCGGTGAGCGCCTCGGCCAGATCGACCCGCCAGGGCAGCAGTCCGGGCAGCTCCAACCCCCATTCGGCGAGCACCTGCCCGCAGGAACGGAAGTCCACGATGGCCGCCCGGACCGCGCCGGTGGCCAGGTGGTGGCGACCGCGGGCGCGCAGCCGCAGCAAGCCGTAGGGGGTGCGGGCGCAACTCTCCGGCAGCGGCTGGGCCAGGTACTGGGCTACCTCCTCATGCCTGTCCTGCTCGGTCAGCGCGAGCAGCCGCACGCCGATGGCGAGTCCGGCCGGCACCGAGTCCACCTCGTCATCTACGAGGGCGAGTGCTTCGGTGGCCTGTGCGACCGCGCCGCGCAGGTCACCGCGAGCCAGGGCGTGCGCGGCGGCGGCACTGAGCACCGCGGTCCGGAACCGGGTGGGAAACTCGACGCCGTCCTCGCCGGCCAGCCGGGCGAACGCCTGTTCCTCGGGGTCGAACCGCTCGGTGGCCAGCAACGCGAACAGCGCCAGGTGCAGCGGTTCGAGGTCCGCTGGCCGCGAAGTGACCTGCTCCATCACCTGCTGCGCGCACTCGACCACCCGGTCCTCGGACCCGGTGCCCAACGTGGCGGTCAGCTCGATGGCGGCTCCCAGCCACGGCGAACTTGCTGCAACCTGGTCCCAGCCCAAGCGCGGGTCGGTGGCGCACGGGGCCGCGACGACACCGGGGTAGAGGTGGTGTGCCCAGACACGGGCGATGGCCGGTTCCACCTGACCAGGACCGGCTTCCTCGGCTCGGTCGAGCACCCGCGCAGCGGCGTTCGGGCGGCCCTGCCAGGCCAGCCTGCGAGCGAGCAGCGCCAGCGACGGAGCGGGCAAGCCCGCGGTGCCAGTCCCGGCTATCGTGTCGAACCGCCTGCTGACCCGGTCAACACGCAGCCACCAATGCACGTCGGCGAGCCGTGTGTCGATCTCCGCCCGCTCAGCCGGGTCGCCGGACCAGCGGCGGGCCAGGCCCAGCAGGGTCAGCGCGTGGCGCAACCCGCCGCGTCGCGAGGACACCTCGGCGGCCTCGCACAGCACCGCGACCGCCCACGGCTCGCGCACCGAGCGCAGCGCGCAGAGGTGATGGGCAACCTGGCCGACCGGCCCCCCGCGCCCGTACAGCAGCTCGGCGGCCTGCTTGTGCAGGGCGTCACGCTCGTCGGCGGCGGTGCCGCCGAGCACCACCTCGCACACCTCTGGGCGCAGCACCGCTTCGCGCTTGACCAGACCTGCGGCACGCAACTGGGCGATGATCCGCCGAGTGTCCCGTTCATCCACTTCGGACAGTGCTACGAGCAGGTCGTGGTCGCAGGCGTCGCCGAGCACGGCTGCGGCCCTGACAACGGCGATGGTTCCCTGGTCGAGGGCGGTCAGCAGCAGGCTGCGCACGGCCTGGACATAGCCGATCATGCACGTGACACCGCCCGGCGGGGCACTGGTGCACTCACCGAGGTCGTCCATCGTGGCGTGCACCAGCGCCGGGTTACCTCCGGTGATCGCATACACCCAAGTGACCATGGCGGTTTCGGGTGCCCGACCCATCCGGGCGTGCAGCACCTCACGGGTGCCGTCAATGCTCAGTGGGCCCAAGGTCACCAAGTAGGTGGCCGCGGCGAGCAGGGTGGAGTACCGGGAGAAGTCGCCTCCCCCCTCGCGCACCCCCAGGATCACGACCACCGGACTGTCCGCAACCCGGCGCACGAGCGCCCGCACCAGATCCAGCGAGGCACCGTCCGCGCGGTTGACGTCGTCGATGGTGACGACCGCCGGGCCCCCGTCCAGCAGCGCCGCCACCACCTCCTCCGGCCCGGAGTCCACCGGCATCCCTAGATGGGCCCGCATGGCGCCGAGAACGTCGACGGTGTCAGTCGCGGTATCCGCCTGGCGCAGCCCCGTCAGCACCAGAGTGCGAACCCCCGCCCGCCTCCCGGCTTCGCCGGCGGCCGCCAGCAGCGCGGTCCGCCCGCAACCCCTCGACCCGCTGACGACCGCCATTCCCCCGCGTCCTCCGCTCACCGCGTCGGCCAGCGCGGTGAGCTCCGACAATTCCCCGTCCCGTTCCGCTAGACGCACTACTTCTCCCCTCTCGCACCTGCCGAGTTACCCGCGTGAGCGCGCACGTGAATTGCGGGACGAACTCTTGCGGACCGGGATGTCGATAACGCGGCCCGCGCTACGCGGAAGGCAACAAAACGACTTAACCCATGTTCACAGATCGACGACCAAAAGCCACACAGCTCAGCTCCGGTCACGGCCGCACTCCGTGATCAGGTCGAATTCCCGTAAGCATTGTCCGCAAGTGCTCGAAGTCACGCGCGATGACCTCGTATCAGATGCATGTGGATATAGAAAAGGTCGAACCGGATTATTTCCTGGGCACCAGGCGGCGCAAGGAATCCACTTTTGCTACATAGCAGGGGTCTCTAGAGGCCGGTCCGCCCAGTCTGAGTCTTCCATCACGTCCACGAATCCGATCGGGATTCCGCCGACCCCCTCGTGCACGCGGGCAGGAACCACCGGGGAGGACCCTTCACCGAGTTGGACGCGCTCTTGACGATCACAGAAGAGACATCGGACACCAAGTGTAAATTCTACAAGTCGAACAAGTCCCACCAGGCCCCGGTGTCGACCGTCGTGGGCGACTGAGGACTGGTTGGTCATCTCACCATCATACCGAACCACAATCCGTTGGGCAACTACCAGATGGCCAATATTAGCAAGGATCCGGGTACTACCTGCAGCCGGAGCGGACGAGCCCATAGAAGGGCATCTGAATCCAGATTCGTGCTGCCGAGTCCGTTTTGACCGTATCATTTCGCCAGATTCGAGTGGACTCACCAGTCAAATATCGGCTCATTTGGTCAGCCATCGCTTGCTGGACCATCGTACGAGAACGCGCGGCAGAGTCCCGCAATCGTGCGGGTCAGTATAGCCAGTCGACGGTGCCCACAAATCAGCCAAAAGATCCGCTCGACAACCAACGGCAGGAAAGCACTCTTGGCCTCAAGTGGTGGGCGCGTCACCGGCCCCGAACAGGAGTTCGTCCGACTTGTACCGCAGCGGCCCCCACTTGAGAGTCTGCCGAGGACGGTCGGTGAGTTCCGCCACCACCGCCCCGACCCAGCCTGGGAATACCCCGGCAGGTCGTTACTCTTCGGAAAATACTGGCGAAGAAGACTGTTGGCTTCTTCGTTGACTCCCCACTGCCACGGCGGGCCTTTGCCCTGACTGCCGCCCCAGTTTTAGACTTGCCGGTGTACAGGTGTTCGAAATGTGCCGGTCCGTGCCGCGAGCATCTCTGGTGGACGATTCAACCGCTATTCAGCACGATGGTGCGATCGGCTTCCATGGCGGTCGAGAGCCGATGCGCGATCACGACTCGGGTGGCTGCGATCGCTCGAAGGCTCACCATTACTGCGGCCTGCGTCTCGTTATCCAATGCACTGACTGCTTCGTCGATCAGGATCAGGTAGGAATTCTTGATCAATGCCTACGTAGAGGTAACTCACAGTGAGGACGGGATGAACCGGCAAGGCGTCCAGACGAACCGATGCCGTATCCAAACCTATCCCCTCAGCCAGCACGGCGCCGACTCCGAACGTGATCATTTTTGCTCTCAGCTGCGTTTTGCTTCCTTTCTCGAGGTAGCAGCCATGCGCTGCTATTTACTCAAATATCGCCCGACAGGGAATGACTCCTCGATTCTTCAGCGATCCTCCCTTCGAGCCGACGAACAAGGCTTGACCGCGCTGTTCAACTTCACGCGCCACCATACACTGTTGAATGAAACCTGCACCGTATGAGACGGCCTATGCTGCCCACATGTCTCCCGAGAAGCGCACCGACAGCGTCTTCCACCGTCCCCAACGCCGGCGCCGCGTCGAGCCGTCATTGAGCCTCGACCGCATTGTCGGTGCGACCATCGCGTTGCTCGACCGGGAGGGCGCGGCGGCGCTCACGATGCGCAGGGTGGCGGCCGAACTCGGCGTGCACGCGACGAGTCTCTATTGGTACGTGGAACACCGCGAGGACCTCATCGACTTGGCCGTCGACGAGGTCCTCGCGGCAGCGGCGGGAGACCCCGCGGGTGTGGTCTCGATGTGGAACCTCAGCATCAAGGCGTCCAGAGCCGGGTCATCGCCGGTCTCGGAGGCGACCTTGACCAACTCGGCGATCTGCTCGTCAGGCAGACCCCGCCGCGTGGAGGGTTTGCGGCGAGGCTTGGGGACCTTCATCGCCGGGTTCTGCAGTTCGGTGATGTACGTGTCGTCGACGGCACGCTTGTAGAGGTAGCGCAAGGCGCCGATGAAGTGCTCCACGGCACCGGATCCACCGCGGTCTGAGCGCCGGACGACGCGATCGACCCGGATCCGCTGGGCCAACCCACGGATGTCGGTCGGTGTGATCGTGTTCAGACTCCGATCAGCCCAGGCTCGCTCGACTCGCTTCAGGTAGGGCCCGCAGACCCGTCGCGACCCATCGCTCAATGTCGCGGTCACGGTCGGGACGTACTCGGCGAACGTCGGCACCGGCACGTCCGGCGCGGGCTCCTCCAGCAACTGTTGCGGGGTGACCCCGAGACGGCTCAGCAGCATCAGGGCGGCCTCGACCGTGCCACGATCGACAGGCGGGTGCGTCACGTGCCATCACCACCGAACATCGACGCGTGGTGAGCTTGCACCAACTGGTCCAGGGTTCTCATGGTGTGCACGACCAGCACGGCACGTTCGGGGTCCGCCACGAGCAGCACGCGGTCCCCTGGTCCCAGTGCGCACCAGTGGCGGATCGGAGCCGGAATCGACACCCGTAGTTCGTGCGGAGCGTGGAACGACCCGTTCGGGTCGGGCCGCATGAGGATGACGCCGTCGACGACCTTGATGTCCAGGCTCTGGCCCGGAGCCCACCCCAGTACTCTCGCGATGCGACGTTCACTGGCTCGGCCTTGATCATCGAGAGTGGCGATGCCGTAGAGCATCGGCAGCTCCCCCGCCAAGACGGCCAGTCTCGGCAACGGCGGGCCCGACCGCCGTGCTGACCGGTCCGCCATGGCGACCAAGCCACGATCGCCGTGCACCACGGCGGGGATGATCGACTCAACAGCCATGGTCGACACCGCTTTCGGCATCAGACCAACGACAAAACAGTCCTAGGGGCACGCGATTACCCTGCGTGCCCCTAGGACTACTAAACGACTTTGCGCTTCTGGGAAATTTCCCTGCTGTGAGTGACCGAGGCCGGACTTGCGCACTACTCACCCGCATAGCCCTTCCTGGCCCGGACTAAGCCCACCTGTCCCGATTAGCACTTGAGGCCCGTCCCGCGAAGGTCGCACGGGACGGGCCTCTTACGTTGCACCTGACAGCCTCTACCAGCGAGAACCCCGAACGGGACACGGGACAGGTTGCACCAGCCGAACCGCAGATCGCCGATGCGCGACGCCCCCAGTTCCACTGCTTGAAGCTCAAAATAGGGACAGGTACGCCGCTAACACTGCCATCTTCAGCACCAGGTAGTCGAAGTTCAACCGATAATTCCACCACAGCTGCGCCGAAGTTCGGATGTCAGCGACGAGAGTAAGTGACCTTGTCCAGAAATTAAAGCTGTCGAGCACTGTCTACTCGTCGCTGTACGGAGCCACCAGCATCCGGCTGGGCGCATCGCAGAGCAGCTAGGCTTCGATTTGCTTACCGCGTACTCGTCGTGCATCTGCTCAGAGCTATACAAGCAGACCCTAGGACGATTTCGCCGCTCAACACCTATCTCACAGGCCTAGTAGCGAAGCCCTGAGGTGAGTTCGCTCAAACATTCGGGTGAAAATCATGAATTTAGCAGACATACATTCCCAGTTGCGTCATCATCTACACCTCGAACAAAGGAGACCAGATGGAATCTGTCATCACCACTATAGTAGGACTCCTGGGAGGCTTAGCACTTTCAGTAATGCTATGGCACTTCACAACACATCGCATAACACCCGAAATACGATTCTCCTCGAAGATAAGCAAAAGATACTCAACGCAGGGTAACTCATACTATGAGCTAAGAATCTACAATTCAGCCAAAAAACGTGGCATAGTAGATCTATCAATTACATGCGCACTATGGACAAGCGGGATTAAGATGTACCAGTACTCGCCAGGCACGTCTCGGGCAATATTGCCAATTCCCATAAATAATCCTAAAATTACAAGACTAAATCCCGCCGACGGGTATCGAACAATAAGACTCGATCCTATCAAAGCCATCGAGCAGGCGGCTGAAATTCACCAGATCGCACTGACACTCGATAACCTGTCGAAAAATGACAACAAACTGCTTGAGAAACTTTTACAACGAGGCGATTGCGCATACATAGAAATCGACATTCTTGCATACGATGAATGGAGCGGTGCGCGCAAGCACTTCAGATCGCCACAGTACATACTAAATGACGTCATCCACGGCCGATTTGATGGTTTTAGACTAGAAAAACTTCCGAACCCAGAACTCCCGACGTCCAAAGATAAATCGCCAGACACAATCGACAGGTTGCCACAAATAGAAACATCAGCTACCAAACATATTCTTGAAAAAGTCACAGAAGCACTCAGGCGGTGCCTCCGCCGCGCTTAACATTAGGCACAAATTATCAGTTCGGTCCAACCACACAATAAGATGTTCAGCTAAAACATCCAATTAGTTGATTCACGCCCTCGCATTGGGGCTAGAGCATGGGCAGTTCTGGGAGTATTAGCGACTGGAGGCTAGCGGTCAGGCGAGTGAGTCGAACAGCCAAGCGAACGGATAACCATCGTGCCCTGTAGCGGCCAAAAATCCATCATCTCGTCATCAACTACGCGGCACGTCAGTACTGCTACACGCTGCCTCGTCATGACAGCGTGTCAGTATGGTCGGCGACGCTTCGCCACTTAATGCAATAATGACTGTGTGACGTCCTCACTGGATCAGACCTGGCTCGATCCGCAAGCATCGTGGAACGCGAAGCTTGAGCGCGCGCAGGAGCATCTGCAAGCGTTGCGAACACAGGTGAACGAATACAGAGCATCCGAGCCCTACACCGTGAAGCCCGAACTCACTGACGTGCCTCAGCGACTAGCCTATCGACTTCATATCTGGCGGCCACAGCCGATCAAGATCAGCACGATAGTTGGCGACATCCTGCACAATCTTCGCGCGGCACTGGAAAGTGTGGCATTCGAGTTAGCTCGGCGCAGCCTTAATGGCGTTCTAACTCCGGATCAGGAAGGGTTATCCACATTCCCGATCAAGAAGACTTCGACTGAATTCAATAAATTCTTCAAAGGACGACGCGAAGGCTTGTACAGCGATCAATCTCGCGAGATATTCCACGCATTTCAACCATTCGCGAAGCTTGAGCAAGCGCATTCACTTGACGTGGCTCTCGACAAAGATCCTGGATCCGATTCGGAGTGGAACCTCCTATACAGGCTAGACAAGCTCTGGAATATCGACAAACACCGGCGATTGATACCGGGGGCATGGTTGCCCAAGCTGTTCTGGTGGGGGAGCAATGGGGAAACCAAAAGGCGCATTCTTCCTGGCGACGGAACGCTATTGGACGACTCAATTCTATTCTACATCGAAGGTAAGGACGAGGGCATGGGAGAGATAATGCACGATTTCAATCTCGTACTGAGAGACGACCCGGCGTTTAGTCTCGCCTATGACGTGACGCACGATGTAGTTCAGTTGATGGAGAAATTCACAAGCCACATCGATTCGATCATCCGAAAGATCGCGTGGGGACTCGCCACTTCCCCTAAGTTGCAATAAATTCATCAAGCGCCTTAATAGATCGGACATGTACCAACCTTCGAGATAGCGGATTGTGCAGAAACACCCTAGCGAGGAGAACCATATGTATCTTGCAGTTGAGGGCACCGTCTCGGTGCCGGATAATATTGTGAACGCAATGCATCGAGGGCTCGAAATCGTGGGAGGGGCTGCTACCCCGGTCATCCTGAGTGATGATTTCGTCAGCACAGTTCAGCGACTGAGCACTTCTACTCAATCATACGCGGCAGAGCGCGGAACTGGAATGGTCGCCGCTAAAACAATCACCGACCACGAACCTACGACAATTGTAGTAAATTTCAAGGCCATTCACGATCGTCAAGCTCAGGACATTGAGCGACTACTAGCCCACGAAGGCTGTCATTCCCTGATCGACGGTAAAGGCGAATCGATATCACCAAAACAGTTTTACGACAATTACGACACAGGCCTCGCCATGCTCTGCACGTCAGCATCGATTGCGCTAGAAGAGTTTCGCATCGAGCGTCATCTCGCTGAGTTGGGCTATCCAGTTGCCGAACGCGCTGCAGTAGACCAGATTGATGATCAGATACTTGAACTTGTCGGCGAAGTCGTCTGGGCGTCAATGAATCCCGCTAGTGCCGATGTTTTGACTTACGCAAAAGCTGTCATTGAGGCTATGCACAGTCTGAGTGTCACACTAGGCTATCTGGCCGGTCCCATTATCGCAGGCACTCATATATTCGACCCTACCCAGTTTTCAGAGTTCGGCCACGCGCACTGGATGAGCATGGTTCAACGTGGCTGGGATATGCGCCAAGTAGCGTACCGCCAAGTACCCGCTATACAATCACCGTACGCGCCGGAACTAATATTCAATCATGTAGATCTTGCAGTATCCGCTAATCGTCAATTCCTTCGCGATCTCGGATTTGCAATTGACGGCGGCGCACCCGGCGCTGATTGGTCGTTTCATCGAATCGTCAGCAACGCCGTGGTCGACGCACAATTCAAAAGTGTATTGGCCGAAGCTGAACGCCGCTCGAAGTAAGTCCAACTGGACGTGCACCGCTTGTACTATCGATGATGCGCCACCCAGCCTTCAGGATCGAATTGTCTCGTTTCCGCGCCAGCACGTTCAAAGGAATGGCTCGCACGTCAAACAGGCGACGCGATTGGCCAAAGCTTGTGCGACGTGGTGTTAGTCAACGAGTCCGCCGCAGATGGACATAGCCCTTACCGTAATCCTACGCAATCTTCCTAATTGTTCCGGCCTCACGGAGCAAAGGTTCGACCTGGGCCCGCAACTCGTCGGGAACTAAGCGCTTCGACAGGTCATCCGCGACCAAGGGTCATGCCAAGCAACGCCGGTCAACCCACGAGTAGCGGCCTAATAGTCACTCAACCCTGGGCATCTCCATTATTGCTGACCCCATCCCCATCCCCCAATTTAGACCAAGATTTCCAGATGGCGCGAGTAGGTTCTAACGTCCTGTAGTACGCACTATTATCTTGACGCATAAGCTCTTCCCAAATTATACGCCTCAACCTTCTACGAAACAGTTGAGTGAAACCGATACTTGAACCATCCTTTGATTCAACAGTAATCATAAGAGCCTCGCGACGCGTTTTAGCCTTAGCTGGCTCTACAACGAGCCCATGAACATCGTGTTCTATTTCTGAGAACCAACTCTCCGCCGCTACGGCCACACCAGTAAATCCATTTACGGCTACATGCTCAGCTATCTGTCGAGATACCGCAAGTTTCTCGGCTCTATCAGCCGGCTGATAAGCTTCGGTATCACCAATAGCCCCGTCCTTTAGGCACAAAACCATCCAGGGATGCCTTTTATCTCGCTCAAGTATGGACATTGCCGAATCAAGGCAATGATAGGCGATCTTTTCTTCGAACGACGTATCCGCCGAGTGTTGCCGCAGCTTAATTGCCCCATACCTTTTCCGCGAACGCTCTGCCATGCTGGAATCAGGATAGACCTTATATCGGCGACCATTGCCCAGGATTTCACCATTTAAAATATCGTAACTGGCAGTCCTACTTTCTCGCGTCGTTACCATACAAGGCAGCCTTCCTTTGTGCTGCAACACCCTAGGCAGACCGACTATACCTTCCTCAATATCCATCGCAATAACAGAGGCAATTCCGGCTTTACTGTGTGCATCTTCGAGCAAGAGCGAGAGTACCCCGAAGGCATGCGCGAGAGCGTCTAGAAGTTCTCGTTTAGGCAAAGCACTGTCCACCCATCGACGTTCAACAAAAAGAGTAGCCCCTTCCATTACATGTTTCGCTATCGGCATGGAACGGATCTTTGACGCATAGTCGATGGGGCGTGTCAATGGAGGCATCTGACGACCCAGGGTAATATCAGATTCCGCGTCAGGCAAGGAATCTTTGAGCGCATCAGCGACTCCCTCGTAGTCAAAAACCACACGACTGATAGCAGTAGACTCCAGCTCAAGATCCCCCTCCTTCACAACGCGATTTCGCGACTTTACCAGCCATTTCATGATCTCATCTGCACCCATTTTGCTTTGCCACAATGGATACCAGGAGTCAAAGTCTTTGATCAATCGCCGTTCTTTCTGAAGAACGAAGGTAACATTCCGCAAAGCCTGTAGGCAAGCATTCAAGTTTGCCTTGAACGCCGTAACGTCGTCATAATTTTCCAGACATCCGTGCCACCATCGATGACCTTCGGACAGCCGCTTATGCGCTGTCGGAGTTGGACAGTTCGGATGCGGGAAGCTCATCAGATGGCGCGGCGATGTATCAGTCATACACGCTGTGTCGGTCCAGAGGCATGCAACGTTAGCCTCTCAGGCAAAAATGTCGCTCCCATAGCCGTCGGCTCGCTCTTCAAAGATCCGGCACGACTGTTCTACACTAAGCGCCATCGAATCCAGGATAGCAAACTTTTTGCGATACTCATCCACTAAAGGCTCCGCCTCCGCAAATACCACTGAGACATCATTTCCCGTAAAACCTAGCGGAGACAGACCTTTTGAGAAATTCAATAGCGTAGCAGGATAGCGAGTCACAATCTGTCCGCGTGCCGCCGCAGGAATGAGCCGCAGAGCTACTTTCTCCCATCCGCAAGCAAAGGCTAGCAACTTCATTTGGTCGTGCATGATTTTTGCACCGCCGACCATTAGATCGAGGACCTGTTCACGAATATAGAAAACTGATTCCATGTCACTATTTGCTTGCAACAAACTTTGCCGATTGGCGCGAATTTTCACCATTGAACAGAGCTCGTCCGATGATTCCGAGAGGGGCTCCAACAGCGCCGATGCGTATTGCGAGGTTTGCAGCATGGTCGGTATAACAACCGGTTCGTAGCAGCTGCGCCTTACAGCCTCTGGCTCATGTATATCTAAGCATATCAAAGCGTCCGGAAATCCCGGCTTGTGCGTTCGAAGAAACAATCCGACCTGCGGCTCTCGTACAAGCCGCATGATTCGATCACGGGTAAGTTTGTCAACACCGCACCTACCCAGCAGGGTGGCGATGTCCCACGAGCTAGTACCGCGCCAACCTCGTTCTAGTTTACTCACCTTGGCTTGGGACCAGCCAAGTTCCTCTGCCAGCTTGTTCGCTCGGTAGCCGGCTGTTCGTCGGATCTGCCGCAACTCCGCTCCCAGCTCGCGACTCTGTGCCGAACTTTTGCGTGCTGGCAGTTCACTATCGGTGAGGTCCTTCACGGCAGTTCTCCCATATTCTCTTGCCCTGACGGAATCGCAGAGGTCGATGATGCTCCCTCCACGGTGACGCGCCGTTTACGCGCGCGCTCTTGCAAAGCTTGACCTGCCTCCACCATCTCGGTGCCGAGTGACTCTTCACGGTCAGGTGGGAACGCGCGTTCAGGCAGGTTATTGTTCTGGTCGAGGGCGCCGAAGATGTAGAAGGCAATCTCGGTGTTGACCTTGGTTAAGGAGGCCAGGAAGAGCCGGACGTCTCGAATCATTAAGTGGCACCTAGCGTTGCTGTACTGGTGGTCTTGGGATCATTTCGTACTGTTCAAGATGCAGCATGGGCGAGAGAAGTTGGTTGATCAGACCTTCGGTGCCGTCCAGTGGATATTGGCACGGTGGTTTCGCAGTCGGCGTTGCTGTGCGGCTGACGAGCAATGGGCACTTGAGGCGATGTGTGTTCACAAAAATCTTTTAACTGGATGGCTTCAAGGTCTTCGAGTGCTTGCTGAAGGCGTTCGAGCGACCACACGGCCGCCTGGGCGCTGTCGGCGCATTGCTGGGCGTATTTTTTGCCCAGGACAACGACGTACAGCGGGGGTAGTACTAGCCAAATTAGGAAGAGTGCGACTCCTACTGGATCGTTCGCCAACCCGCTCCACACCATGTTCTCACCGCCTCCGTTGACATCGGGTGTGCAGATGTCAGCTTTCAGGGGTGTTGACCGCGGGTACACGACTGGTTAGCGACTTGAGGCGACCTGGTGCGACATGCGGGACCATCGGTCATCAACCGCGCCGCTGAGCGGATCTGCGAGAAATGCTCATGGTGATTATCTGGCGTAGTTGATTTGAGGTCAGCCGAGTTGGATTCGGGTCGTGTGCCCGCCTGTGGACGCCACTGGGCTGTGAGCGGTCCGTTCGACACCGTCGACACAGGTAGCGGCGGGAGCCCTGCCGTGGACCCAGTCGTGCGAGACTTGAAATCAGGTGACTATCAGCGCTTGATCAGCCTGGATGGGTAGCGGGACATGCGGCAACGTGAGGCGGAGACGCAGCAGCGGCGAGGGCGGGCTTTTCGTACCGTGCTTGAGCAGAGGATCTGGGAGCGGCGGCAGACGTACGAGGAGTTTGCCGAGTTCGCGGAGATGTTTGCTCGTGAGCATCGGGAGCCTGGAAGCGTTGGAGTGCGGCATCTTCAGCGGTTGGCGGCGGGGCGGAAGCCATCCGGGGAGCCGTTGAGTCCGGTACGGCCGTCTACTGCTCGGCTGTTGGAAAGGATCTTCGGGGTTGGCATCGATGTGTTGCTGAGTCCTGTTGAGGAGATTGCCGAAGTCGCCGAGATTGTTGCTGGTGGGACACCTGGGCGGGCTGACGGTGACCTGGTTGGGGCGTTGGAGTGGCTTGATCAGCGTGCGGGGTGGGTGCCTGGTACTGCTCGGGGGAAGGTGGGGGCGCGGGTTGGGGAGTTGGGCGTTGGTGAGTTGCTGGATCGGAATGCTCGGCGGAACCGAGTGGGACGGGCGCAGGTTGCCGCTGCGCTGGTGGACTACTACGGGCCGGTCGGGGCCGGGTACGGGATGTATCGGGCTAGGTATGGGGAACTGGCGGTCGTAACCAGTGTTGTCACGCGCGCCGGGTGGCTTGATCTGGACTGCGCGTTGACGGCTGATCGGGACCGCGTGAGGTTCGTTGCTAGCGAGTTGGGAGCCAGGCGTGCCCTGAGTCGGGCTGGGGCTGATGCAGCGGTGGAGCGGCTTGCGGAGGCGGTGACGCTTGGGGTTCGGATTGCCAACTTGCCGCTCTACCGGCTCTTGGGGGTGGAGGTTGGCGATGGGCTCGTGGGAGCCGTCGGACGGGTTCCGTTCGTGGAGTACGCGTTGACGGCGGATCTGCTCGAAGGGGAACTTGTGGACGCTGTGGCGGCTGGGCGGGGCACGTTGCCGCTGCGGGACCTCTACTTGCCGAGTATTGAGAGCGTGCTCGATCTGCCTGGGCGGGTGTGTGCGGGTGGGGTGCTTGCGTTGTGCGCTATTGCTCGACCAGGTGATCCGTTCCGCGGTGGACCGGACTATGCACTCTTGGTTCAGGAGCGGTCTGGGAGCGTGCTGAACGCGAGTGGGCGGTTGGCGGTGATCCCAAAGGCATTTCATCAGCCGATGAGTGATGTTCGTGCTGATGCGCGGGTGGGGGCAACGTTGCTGCGGGAGCTTGAAGAGGAGTTGTTCGGGCGTAGCGACGTCGACATGACCATTGGTGATGGGCGGGCCGCGGTGCCGATGCATCCTGGGCGGGCGTCTGAGCCGATGAAGTGGCTGACTGCGGAGCCTGGGCGGATGCGGGTGGAGTGCACGGCGTTCGGGTTGAACCTGGTCAGCGGGAACTATGAGTTCGCGACCCTGGTCGTGATCGAGGATGAGGAGTTCTGGCGGCAGTTCGGTGGGCAGATTGAGGCGAACTGGGAGGCCTCTGGGCTGCGGTTGTACTCCAGTCTCGACGGTGAGTTGGTCGAGGAACTGGTTAGGCAGGAGGCCTGGAGCAACGAAGGGCTGTTCGCGTTGCTCCAGGGGCTCCGGCGGTTGCGAGAACTCGGGGGTGGGCGGGTGGATTTGCCTGCCGTCGAGTTGGAGGTTGGTGGGTGATCAGGTCTGGGACGGCCAGCGGACGGTGATGACTACCGAGTCCTCGTTGGCTTCCCAGGTGTGATCGATGCCTGGACCCCACATGATGTAGTCGCCTTGGCGGGTCATGGTGGAGCTGCCCTCAGTGAGTTCTACGCGGAAGTTGCCCTGTACCAACAGAACCAGGGTGGTTCGCTGGTCGTCAGAAGTCCATTCCGGACGCTTGTCACCTGCTGGGTGGGTGCCCCACTTCACCTCTACGTCCTTGGAGGAACGGACGCCCTCGGATGGGTCGATGAAGTGTCCGATGAGCCAGCCGCGGGTGTCTGCGGACGCTTCCGCGGCGTTGCCGTGGCTCCAGTTGGCGGTCAACGAATCTCCCAATCGATCGTAGGCAGGTCCACTCGGCTCCCGCCGATCTGCTTGAGGCGGCGGAGCCCTTGCAGGAGGGCGAACAGACCTTCGTTGCTCCACGCTACGTCGCGCGCCAAGTCGGCTAGCAAGTCGGTGTCGAGGCTGGAGTATTGGCGCAGGTTTGAGGCTTCCCAGTTGGTCTGCACCTGGCCGCCGAATTGCGGCCAGAAGTCCTCATCCTCGATGACGATGAGGCTGGCGAACTCGAAGTTGCCGCTGACCAGGTTGAGGCCGAAGCCGGTGCACTCCATGCGTAGGCGATCTTGCTGTGCGGTGAGCCAGCGCATCGGGGCGGACAGCAGGCTCGGGTGCATGGGGTCGGCGTGGCGTTGGTTGTTCACGGTGTTGTCGATGTCGTGGCGGCCGAACAGTTCCTCTTCCGTCTCGCGGCGGAGGGTCGCGCCTACCTGTGCGTCGGCTCGATAGTCGGTCAGGGGCTGATGGAAGCCCTTGGGGATGACGGCCAAGCGGCGGGCAGCGTTGATGACGTGGCCGGAACGCTCCTGGACGAGGAGCAGGTAGTCCGGGCCGCCACGGAACGGGCTGGCCGGGCGGGCGATTGCCGTGAGGGCGAGGGTTCCGCCTGCGCATAGCCGGTCGTTGACGTCGAGGACGGTGAGCAGGGTCGGCATGTAGTGGTCGCGTACCGGCAGTGAGCCTGGGCGTGGGGTGGTGCCGTTGCCGAGCGCGTCGATCAGTTCGCCTTCAAGCAGGTCCATCGTGACCGCGTAGCCAGCGAACGTGGTCACGCCGACCGTGCCGCCGATGGAGTGCTTGCCAATGGCGATGTCGAGGAGCCGGTAGAGCGGCATGTTCACGAAGCGGATGCCGATCGCGAGCATTTCGGCCAGGCGTTGAGCGGCCAGACCTGCGGTCGTCTCGTCCAACGGGACGTCGCCGTCCGAGGTGGTTCCGGTGAGCCGGAGGCGGTCGTTGGTGGCTACCAGCGGACAATCGAGGTCGAGCCAGTCGGGGTGGGTGAGCACGCTCGTGACGGCTTCAGCCTCAGTGCCGAATCTGGCCGTGTAAGTGCCGTAGCCGTCCGTGGCGGTGCCGTAGTAGTCGGTGAGAGCTTGTGCGACGTGGCGTTGGTCGACGCGCCCGCGGCGGATGCCTCGGTCGTGGAGGTCGTTGACGTTCAGGTGGGCGAGTCGCGTCGCGACGTTCCGTCTGGCCGTCCCCGGCTCCCACTCGGCGTGGTGGTCGAGCCAGTCGAGCGCCGCGACCATGTTGGGGTCTGCACTGAGCCGTACCTCGGCGTCTGCTGCCGCACCTTCGGGGAGCTGTACCGGTGCCTCGTTGACCAGGGTGGCGAACCGTGCTTTGACGTCTGCGGGTGCCTGGTCAAGCGCCGTGTCGAGAAGCTGTTGCATCTCGGATTTTGGCCGTAGGTCCGGCTTCTGGTGCCATGCGGCCACGGTTCGCGCGCTGATGCCCAGGTGCTCGGCGAACGCCTCGTGGCTGAGTCGCAGAGCGGCTTGTAAGGCTGATGCGGTTTGGCCGGTCCAGCCATTCGCGAGGCTCATATGGTCGCTACTCCCCCAAGTGCGATGTGCAGTGAACCTGCACCGGTTGTGCGGTGAATGTGCAGTGGAGCTGCATGGGTTCCGACGCTGTTCCGCAGTGGAATTGGAACATGGAAAACAGCAGGTTCCACCAGGGAAAACGTCCAGAACTAGCGTCTATCGCGGACGTGCTCGATGACGGTCGAGAGGTCGGTTTTCAGGCCGTCGAGGCGTTCGGTGATGTCGTTGAGGCGCTGTTCGAAGCCGTCCAGGCGCGACCACAGGGTGTCGGTCGGATTCGCAAGAGGCTCGTCGAGTTGCGGCGGCCGTCGGTCGTGCAGCACGGCATCGAGGTGTTGCGGGTGCCAGCCCAGGGCCGTGGACAAGGACTCCAGGGTGCGCGGGCTGCGGCGGCGTTCGACGGTGCGGTGTTGGATCTCGCGGACTATCGCTTGCGAGACGTGCGAGCGCTCGGCGAGTTCTCGCTGACGCCACCCCAGCTCATTCACGCGCTCGTTGATGGCCTTGGCGACTGCCGCCCAATCCTCCGACACGTATTCCTCCGCGCTCCGCCTCAGCGCTGAGATTAGCCAACTTCGGCTCATTGGTGATGTGACACGGCGGCTTTTGCCCCGTGCGGGATCTCGCGCGGTCTCATTCGCGCTGAAATCAGCACTCTATTGCTGAAATCATCAAATACTTCTCGAAGGGCTTTCTCATGCGTACTTCTCTGTCGAACGTTCACTACTCAATTCGCGAAGCGGCCGGGGTGCTCGGCGTTGCCCCCTCGAACGTCGCTCGTGCCATCCGGCTCGGTCAGGTTCGAGCGGTGCGGCGGCGTGGCCACGTGGTCATTCCGGCGAGCGCGTTGATCCGGCTGCTCGGTAACCCCATGTCCGGGGGTACGCCGTGAACGACCTCAGGTTGATCGGCATCGCGTGGCGGTTGGATCGGCTGCGCTGGACGCCGAGCGAAATGCTCGTGGATGTCGTGCAGCGCGACGGCTTGTGCATGGTGGTGGCGGAAGAGGAGCCGCCGTGCGGTGACGAGGTGCTGGCCGATCGCACGTTGGCCGCGCGGTTGTGCGCGGGATGCCCAGTCCAGGACGAGTGCTTGGAACTGGAGTTGCGCACGGCCGGTGAGGACACCGTTGGTGTGTGGGGAGGGTTGTCCGACGACGATCGGCGCGACCTGCACCCGCATTGGCTTCGGCGCGGTGAACGGTGGTCGAGGCCATGAACGCGACTCAGATCATGATCGGGTTGGGCGCGCTCGTGGTCCCGCTGTTCCTCTGGCGGGTGGGTGCGCGTCGGGCGAAAGTGCCGCGGGCACGTGTGCACCTGGTGTCGCTGGCCGGTCGGGTGTTGTTCAACGCGGCACTCGTGGTCATCGTGCAGTGGGTGGTCATCACCCACCGGGAAGGGCCGTGGCTGCTGCTGGCAGTGCTCGGTGTGCCTGCGCTGTTCGCCTCCTACACGCTGACGAAGGCGCTGACCGTGACCAGTTACGAGCCTCCCCGGGGTCGGCGGGGTGAGCGGCGATGAGCGAATCGGTTGTGCGGGTCGCGGTGCAGGTGGACCGGTTGTGCTGGACGGGGATTCTGCTCGGGTTGGCGTTCACGATGACCAACGTTCAGCAGTTCGCGGCTGCCGGCTCGTTGCCGTGGTCGTTGGCCTGGTGCGCGGCGTGGCTGCTCGACCCGATGGTGTCGCTGGTGCTGCTGGCGATTCTTCGGGCCGAGCAGGTCACGGCTCAGCACGGCGTGCGGATGGGTGGATGGGTCCGTGCGGCCAAGTGGTTCACGCTTGCGGCCACGTACGTCATGAACACCTGGAGTGCGTTCATGGCCGGGTCGGCCGCGCTGGTGGTGTTGCACTCGGTGCCGCCGTTGGTCGTGTTCGTGGCGGCTGAGGCGGTTACGGAGCTGCGGGACAAGTTGGTTGCGCCGGTGGTTGGTCCGGCGCCCGAGCCGGTCGCGCCTACGCCGCGCACGTCGTTCACGGAGTACCTCGCTGTGGCCCAGGCTGCGCGGACGCGTGACGTGAAGGTGACGCCTGCCTGGGTGCGCGAGGTGACGGGGTGTTCGCGTGGCCTGTCGTCGCGGCTGGCGGCTGCTCTCGCCGAGCAGGAGGTGGGGCTGTGAACGGTGACGTGGTGCCTGCCGCGCCTGTGTACGACGGCGAGTTGGTTGATGATCCGCCGAAGGTGGTTCGTCGGTTCAGGGACATCTGGCAACGATCGCGGTTGGTCCCGACCGCTCTCAAGTCCCGAGCGGCACTCGGGTACACGGTGCGGGACACGGTCGCGTGGTTGGTTCGAGCGCCCTTGCGGTTCCTGAGTGGGGCTATGCGGGGAGCCGTGGTCGTGGGGCGCGGTTGGCGGCGATGGGTACAGGTACGCGACTACCGAGAAGCTGCCGAGCAGTCGGAGAAGTTGGCGGACAAGTTCATCGAGATTCGCGAGTTGACCTTGTTCCGGTGGAAGGTCACCGGGGCGGTTTGTGCGGTCGTCTCGGCTGCCTTGACCGTGGCCTACGTGATGTTCGGCGGGCTGGTGTTGTGCGGCGTGACCGGGGTTGCCTCGGTAGTGCTCGCGGTTGTCGGGCGGCGGAAGGATGGTTCGCCTGGTCGGAAGGCTGTGCTTGCGGGTCCGCGGACGCTGACTTGGACGATGGACCCTCAGGTCTTGGTCGACGCGTTCCGGGACGCGAAGCTCGTGGGCAAGGACGAGACCTTGCGCCTGGTGGAGCGGGCCGCGCGTGTTGGTGATGGGTGGGCGGTCACCGTGGATCTGCCTGCCACGCGGAAGGCCGTGGACGTCATCAAGAACCGGGATGCGCTTGCTTCGGCGTTGGCCGTGGACGAGGTTCAGCTCATCGTTGAGCGTGTTCGCGGGAAGGGCGGGCACGCGGGCCGGGTGTTCCTGTGGGTGGCCGATGAGGACCCGTACGCCGGTCCCCCGTTGCGCACTCCCCTGCTCGACGTCGAGTGGTGGGACGCGTGGCGGCCGGTGCCGTTCGGACGGGACGCGCGGAACCGGCGGATCGATCTTCCGTTGGTGTGGACGTCGCTGCTCGTGGGAGCGATTCCTAGGCAGGGTAAGACTTTCGCGACTCGGCTTGCTGCCGCTGGGCTGATCCTGGACCCGTACACGCGGCTCTACGTGTACGACGGCAAGGGAGGCAAGGACTGGGATTCCGCCGAGCAGATCGCCTACCGGTACGTGTGCGGGGACGAGTTGGAGCACGTCGAGGCAGTACGTGATCACTTGGTGGAACTTGTTGCAGAGGTTCAATCCCGGTACGCACGAATGGCCACATTGGACGATGAGGTCTGCCCGGAGTCGAAGATCACGCCTGCCATCTCGCGGGACCCAAGTCTCGGTATGCCGATCACTGCGGTGATCATCGATGAGGTGCAGGTGTTCCTGGAGAACCCAACGCGCGAACAGGTGGGCGGTAAGAAGACCACGCTTGGGGCGTACATCGCGGATCTGCTCGCCTACCTCATTCGGAAGGGGCCAGCAGCAGGCATCGTGGTCATCCTCGCCACGCAACGGCCGGACTCGAACACCATCCCGTCTCGGTTGCGCGCGGTGCTCGGGTCGCGGTTCGCGCTGCGGGTGATGGATTGGCGCGATTCCAACATCGTGCTCGGTGAGCAGATGAACACGCGCGGGTATGACGCGTCCACGCTGCTGCCGAGTCACAAGGGGGTTGGCATCCTGCGTCCGGACGGTGAGACCGATGCAGGGGCAGACATGCTCGCGATGACGGTTCGCACCTACTACATGCCGAACGCCGAGTGGCGGGTGATCTGTGCGCGTGGCCGGGCGCTGCGGGAGGCGGCTGGGACGCTCGCCGGTCACGCGGTGGGTGATGACGCCGTGCGCGCGATCGACGCCGTAGCGGTCGTCAAGGCGCTGGGCACAGGGACGGCTGAGGGTTGGGTTGTCGAGCTTCCGGAGCCGTTGGCGGCGGTCGTGGACTACCTCGGTGACCAACTGGACAAGCGGGAGTTCGTGCCGACCGCCGAGCTGGTGGAGGCGTTGAAGGTCGAGCCGACGATGTTCGGCAAGGAGATGGGCGAGCTGGGGTGCAAGCCGGCCCGACAGTACGTCCCCGAGGGCGACGCCACTCGGCGGGTGCGTGGCTACATGACGGCGGACATCCGAGCCGCAGTTGATGAAATCGGCTCTACCAACGTCGAGCAGCCATGAGCCCTGATGAGAGGGTCACGGTGCGCGTACCCGACGAACTTCCGCCGCTTACGCCTTCTACCTGCCGCATACTGCTTGCCATACTGCTTGAGCTGACCGAAGTCGAGGTCCTGGACGGACCTCAGGGAGGGGGTACTAGTGACTGTTGAAATCAGCAGAAGCCCGTGGGCGACGCTGGACGACATGCTCGGCGTCGAGGTCGTGGAGACCATCGATGAGGGCATCGGGCCGATGGCGGGGTACGGACGTTGCTCGACGGAGGACAACCAGGACCCGGAGACGTCACGCGGTTGGCAGTTCGGGAACGCCCGGAAGTTCGTCGGGCCGCTTGGCGGTGTCGTGACCGAGGAGTTCTTCGACATCGGGCAGTCGCGATCGGTGCCGTGGGAGCGGCGTCACGAGGCGTCGCGGCTGCTCGCAGCTTTGAAGGACCCGAACCGTGGGTGGAACGCCGTGGTGGTCGGTGAGGGCACGCGGTGCTGGTTCGGCAATCAGTTCTCGCTGATCGCTCCGAGGTTCGCGGCATACGGCGTTGACCTGTGGGTGCCGGAACTGGGCGGGAAATTCGATCCGCGGAATCCGTCGCACAAGATGCTGATGAGCGTGCTCGGCGGAATGAGTGAGTCGGAGCGGCAACACGTTCAGGCTCGCGTGCGTGCGGCGATGGATGCCCAGGTCGTGAACGAGGGAAGACACCAGGGCGGACGTGCGCCCTACGGGTACACCGTGGTCGATGGCGGGCAGCACCCCAACCCACGAAAGGCAGCGGAGGGGTACCGGCTGCGCATCCTGGAAGTTGACGAGCCGTGCGCTGAGGCTGTTCGACGCATCTTTGCCGAGTACATCAGCGGCCGAGGTGATCGGGCGATTGCCACCGGGCTCAACCGTGACGCGGTTCCCTGCCCTTCGGCGCGACGTCCGGATCAGAACCGGCATCGGCCGGGCGATGGGTGGCAGGGCAGCACGGTCCGGGCGATTCTGGACAACCCTCGGTACACCGGGTACGCGTTCTTCGGTCGGTGGACTCGGCATGAGTTGCTGCTCGACCCGGACGACGTGGCTGCCGGATATGTCACACGGTTCCGGAAGACCAGCCCCGAAAAGGTCATCCGGTCACGGCAGCCCGCGCACCCGGCCATTGTGTCGGTCGAGGTGTTCACCGAAGCTCAATTGCTGCGGAGGTCGAAGTCTGTGGGTGGTTTGAAGACAGCGCGGAAAACTGAGCGGGCGGAACGGCCTACGAAGCACACCTACTTGTTCCGTGGCCGTATCCGGTGCTCGGCATGTGGGCGGAAAATGGAGGCAAGCCCGCGGAAGCACGGCATGTACTACCGCTGCCCGGCTCGGACGCTCGCCCCCGGCTCCCCCGCGTTGGCGTCGCACCCGCCGTCGATCTACCTCCGTGAAGAGGTGATCCAGGACGCGGTGAACGACTGGCTCGGCGAGGTGTTCGCGCCGGCCAACGTAGATCGCACTGTGGCCAAAGTTGTTGCCTCCCAACCGGGAGCGGCTGTCGCGCAGAACGGGCGGGAGACGGCGAAGCAGCGGCTTGCTACGGCGGAAGCTCACATGAACAGGTTCCAGGAAGCGATCAAGGCGGGTATCGATCCGGCTGCTCTGGTGGAGGCGATGAACGAGGCGCAAGCGGCACGGGCGGCTGCGCGAGCGGAGTTGGAAGGTACTCCCGCACCAAACACGATCAGCGATGCCGAGATTTATGCGGCGATCGACTCATTGGGCAACGTGGGTGCTGTGTTGAAGGAGGCGAAACCGGAGACGCTCGCGGCTCTCTACCAGTCCGTTGACCTGCAAGTTCTGTATACGCACACGGCCCACGAGGCTGATGTGATCATCAAACCCGTGGGCCGTGTGAATAATGCTCATGACCGAGGGGGGACTTGAACCCCCACGCCTGCGCGAATTCACATTCTCTGCGACGTTTCACCCTCACCTGCGAAAAAACGCACAATCTGCGTATTTTCACATGAGGAACCTATCAGGCCTCTCGCCGGGCATCCAGTTGATACCCCAAGGTTACGCCGCCAGCAGAGGCCGCTTCCGGATGAACGACCAGCAAGGCCACCCCGACGCTCTCGATCGAGACCTGCACACACGCGGCGGCGGTTCCCAAGCCCCAGGAGTTCGAGGGCACCGAGCGCTTGTCGTGACGTAGACGACGATGCGCTCCAACCGGTCAGGGTCCGCTGGCCTGCTGCCACCTCTTCCAATAGCTCAGCGAGCGTCTAGCAGGAGCGCCAGTGCCAGCATCACATGATGTCCCAGACCCAGTTGGCACCAGCGTCATATCGTCACAGGTATAGTGACCAGGACAAAAGAAAACTGGGCTCTACCGCAATTACCAGAGCAGCGACCGCGTGTTCAAGGGCCTACTCACACGCTCCTCAGTCCAAACGTGACCGAGCGGGCTCGGTCTTCAGTTGTCGCTGGTTGCGTGCACCCTCCGCGCCAGCCTGGCCAAGCCTGGCATCCCCGCCTGCTGCCGAACGGCCATCAGGTCGGTAACCAGCGTGCGCACGGCACTGCGGGTACGGACCTCGCCCGGCGCGAGGCGTTCGGCTTCCACCAGGATCCGGTAGGCGTAGCCGGGCTTGTCCCACTGCGCGGCCGCGAGTGCGGTGTCCACGAGCAGACGGGCTCGGCGTTCGACGGTGGGGATCTGGGAGAGCGGCAGGCTCTCGGCATGGCGCAGCGCGGTTCCCGCGTCGCCCAACAGATAGCTGGTGGACACGCGGTGGCTCACGATGTTCGCCGTCAAAGCCTTGTGCCGCAACGGGTCCCCGACCAACCGCTGGGCGGTCGCGGCGGCGTCGTCGAGCAGTTCGGCCGCCCGGTCGCGGTCGCCTGCCCGTGCCGCGGCGTAGGAGGCGGAGCAGTACAACATGCCGTGCATCGCCATGTGCGCGGATGCCGGGGCGGGTCCGGTGAAAGTGAGGTGGTCGGCTGCGGCGAGGGTGAGCGTCCGAGCGCGATCGTAGTGGCCGGCGCGGCGTACGGCGGAAGCCATCATGCGCTGGGCTTCTGCGGAGATCAGCGGGTCCTCGGCGCTGGCGGCGGCGCGCATGGCCCGGTCGGCCGCGATCCACTCCAGCCCAGAGGAGGAGTCCACTTTGGTCAGGACTCGACAGGCCAAGGTGTATGCGGTGGCCAGAAGTCCCTGTGCGGCGGGAGTGTCGGACTCGCGGCTGGTGGCCTCGGCGGCCGCGATCACCAGTGGCAGGCGGTGCGCGAGGTCGAGATAGCGGCAGGCGAGGAAGTCGCCTTGGGCGATGTGCAACGCCCGATCGAGCGCGGCCAACGCGGCGGGCTCGGCGGAGGTGATCGGTCCGAGCAGAACGTCGCCGAGTCGTTGGGTGAGTACGGCGGCGGGGTCTGCGGAGGCAACTGCGGTTGCCTGGTGCGGCAGGGCGAGGGAGGCCCCGGTCATGCCGGCTGCCGCCAGGAACGCCCGTCGCCGCATCGTGTCTCCTTCGTCAGCCGGTGTCGACGTCTCGACCCTAGCCACGTGCGTGGTCGTGGGTGTGGTGCCGGGCCGGTGCTCGGCCAATCCGAGCAGGAACGCCGGGACGCCGAGGGCGTCCACGATCCTGCGCAGGGTCTCGACATCGCGCAGGGGTTGCCGTCCGGTCTCCATCCGCGACAGCGCCGAGATCGAGTACCCGCATCGCACGGCCACATCCGCCAGGGTCAGCCCGTTCGCCTCGCGCAGCGCTCGCGCGATGGTCCCGGCGGCGCCGGTGGCGACCGCAGCGGCCACGGCATCGGTTCGCCAGATGCCCTTGGACGCGGTCATGGGCTCGCCCCTGTCCACTGCGCGGGTGGACACCCGAGCGTATCGAGGCCGCGACGGCGGTGACCACGGGTTTTGCGGATCTCGCAAACCGGGTTTCCGGCGGTGCAACAGCCCTGGTCGCGAGGTAGCCGTCGGCGCTGTCCTGAGGTGGTCCGGCCGCGATCGCCGCCGGGTCAGGGAGGGGATCGTGATGACGACGGAACGGATCAGGGCAGAGCAGACAACCGAGATGACCGCGGTGGAACTGGAGCGTGCCGGGCTGCTGATGGCCGAGGAGGGGGTGCGGATCAGCCGGTTCGCGGTGTTCGTGCCGGTCGACGCCACCGGGCAGGCCCGGCCGGTCGTGTTGCGGGCGGGCGCGGTGATCGGCGCGTTCGCGGTCGTGCACGGCGGAACGACCGTGTTACGCGAGGCGCGCGTGGAGGAGCACGTGATCGTCGGCCGACCCGAACTCGGCTACGCCGTGGGTGCGACCTACACCGGTGCCGGTGCGGACACGATCATCGGGGAGGGCGCGGCGATCAGGGCGGGCGCGATCCTCTACGCCGACGTCCGGGTCGGCAGCGGCACGGTGATCGGCCACCACACCCTGCTGCGCAGCGCGGTGCGAGTCGGGCACGAGAGCCAACTGGGACACAACCTGACCGTGGAGCGCGCGAGCGTGATCGGCGATTGGGTGCGCTGTTCCCCCGGCTCCCACATCACCGGTTCCACCCTGATCTCAGACCGGGTGTTCCTGGGCGCCGGGGTCCGCACGGTCAACGACAAGACCTTGACCTGGCGAGATCCCGACCGCGACCCCGTGTTGGAGCCGCCGCGGTTCGACGTCGGCGCCAAGGTCGGGTCCGGGGCCACGATCCTGGCCGGCGTCACCATCGGCGAGCGAGCGCTGGTCGGCGCGGGGTCCACGGTCACCCGCGATGTCGCGCCCGGCGTGGTCGTCTACGGCACCCCGGCCACGGTCCGCGGGAAGGTGGATCGGTGAGCGGCGAGGAGATCGGTGCCTGGTTGCATCCGCTGCGTGCGGTGCTTGACCCGGCGGGTGAGGTGTCCTGGCCACGGCTGGAGGCCTTCGCGGACTGCCTGGACGATTCGCTGGTCCGCTATCCGGTGGGGGCGGACCTGCTCGCGGGCCCGGAACGCAGCAGGCGGCTGCTGAGCATGCGTGCCGTGCTCGCGGACGCCGGGTTCACCGACAATCCGCCCGCGTTCCAACTGCTCGCGCAGTTCGTGGCCGGGTACCGGGACCTTGACCTGCGTGACACGGCCGGGTTGGGCCATGGCGACTTGATCGGCCGCTACGGCTCCGAGTACACCCGGCGGCGCTGGTTGCCGAGGTTGCGCGCGGGCGGGTTGGCCGGGATCGCCATCACCGAACCGCACGGCGGCTCCCAAGTCGTCCGGACCCGCACACACGCGGTGGAAGGCCCGGAGGGGACGTGGCTGCTCACCGGCCGCAAGACCTGGATCAGCAGGCTGACCGAGGCAGACTTGTTCGTGGTGTTCTTCCGCGCCCCACACGGCCATCTCGCTGCCGCGGCGGTGGACGCGACCGATCCCCGGCTACGCCGCCAAGCGTTGTCCCCGGCCGGGTTAGCCGGGTGGACGTGGGGCGTGCTCGACCTCGACCAGGTACCCGTCCACCCGCACGACGTGCTCGACGGGAATGGCATGACGATGCTGCGCGGCCACTTCGCCGCCTACCGGCCGCTGGTCACCAGCACCGCTTTGGGTGCCGCGGCCGCGGTGTTCGACACGGTGACCACCAACCTGACGGATCGCCGTGCCGACGGCCGGATCACCCGGATCCGGGACTCCAGCCTGGTCGGTCTCGGTCGCGGCCACGCCCGACTGGTCACCGCGCTGCTGGGTGCCGCGGCGGCTTCGCGGCTCGCGGCCGTCGGGGACGACCGCGCCGAACTGTTCGGGTGTGTGATGAAGGCGCATGGCGTCGATACCGCGCACCGCGTTGTGGCCGACCTCGCGGTGCTGTTGGGAGCGGCGGGCTTCCAGTCCTCGTGCCAGACCGTGAAGACCGGCCGCGACCTCGGCGGGCTGCTCTACGCCGACGGAATCCACGACGCGCTCTACCGCACCGCGGGCAAGTACCACACCGTGCCGGTCCCTGCGGTGCCCGAGCCCCGAGCCGCGTGTGGGGAGGTCGGAATGCCGACAGCCGCCAGCACGTGACCTTGACGCGAGCAGGGCTTCTTAGGCCAGTGGGCGGCCCTGCTCGCACAACACGGTTCGGCCCGTCCTCACCGCATACAGCGCCGAGGCGATCCGATCGGCCAGCAGCGGCTTGGCCACCGTGCGCACTTGCTGCTCGGTGCACAGCTCGGCGGAAAGGATCTCCCCGTCGGTGAACGACAACCCGACCAGGTCCGTCTCGTCGACCAGACCACCGTCGAACACGAACACCACGCCTTCGTCGCGGCCGTCCTGAGGCCGCACGTAGTCCACGACCAGCAGCGCGCCCAACGGACGGTCGGTGATGCCCAACTCCTCGGCGACTTCCCTGGTCGCGGTGGCCCACGGGGACTCGTCGGCCTCGCCCGCGCCACCGGGGATCTCCCAATTCGGCTTGTAGGAGGGCTGCAGCAGCAGCACCCTGTCCCGCACGTCGCGGAACAGGACACCGGCGACGGTGCGCTTGCGGTTGAGACCGGCCACGTACTGTTCGACCGGCACCACGGCGGGAGTCGTCATCCGAGCGACCCTATCCACCGCCGTGCGGTGGCCGACCAGCGAGCCCGCAACCACGTGCACCAACCTCGATTACAGCCGCGCGGCTCGTGCACGATGCAGGCGCCGCCGATGGTGGGAAACCTATTCAGCACTCGCAACGATCGACTCCCGCAGCCGTCCACGCGGTCATTGACCTTCGACTTCAAGGCGACAGGCTAACGCCAGCGGATCTTCTCAGCCGCAGCCGACCCAAGTCCATGTTGGAACTGCCGCCGGTCCAGTAAACTAACTGGTCAGTAAGTGTCTTCCCTGCGCAGGCGGGAGTGTTCCCTCGGGTAGGCCGCGGCCGATCCACCGGAGTGGAGTCTTCCCCGCGCAGGTGGGGGTATTCCCTACCCGCGCGACCAGGTGATCACGGTCGCGAGGTCTTCCCCACGCAGCAATCATGACCACGTCAGCCAGTCAGGCTGCGTGACTACCACTGTCACCTACTCGTGCAGCAGAGCCGTTTACCTGTTGGCGACAACTGTACCCAACGCTATTCGGACGTCGACAAGGACGTTCCACGCGAGCGTCGTGTCGATCGCCATGTGACGGCGGGCGGTGGCGAGCACGACAGCAGCACCTTCAGGCTGATCGACCCCGAGTTTTCCGGCGACCCTGGCAAGCTTCGCCTGCCCGAAGTCGCGGCTGAAAATCTCCGTGACCACCTGACAGAACAACAAATAACATGCCGCCTCCGCGCTGAATTCGGTCAGCGGCGTGGGTTGAGCATCTCGCAACGAGCTCCAGATCTGCTCGGCGAGCAGGAACAAATCGGTCACCTCAGTGGTCGTCGCGTCCTGCAACGCCTTGATCAGGGCTTGAGGCTGATCTGGACTATCGGCATCCGTCCGGGCGGTTCGCCTTGAGGTGTGTGTGAACGCGCGGATCTTGAGGTCGAGGTCTTGGCGCACCAGGGCCTGCGCCACATCCGCTAGGAGCAGGTCACCATCCTGGTCCTCGTGGAGGTCGTGCAGACTGCACAGTTCCTGATGTCAGGAGGCGAGCGAGCAGCAAGAACCGGTCAAGGCGGGCTGACAGTCGAACGTCGACATCATAGGGATTGATATCCTCGCCGCATTCACGAGTAATCAGCAGTGCATGGGGCGGATCGTAGGGACGTGGACCATTGCCATTCCATGCTCGCGCTGCTCCTCGAATTTCTTGCTGAATCCGGTTTGTCAAGCCTCCAAATCCCTCGGAATCGGGGACGACTATGACGTCCCCGATCCGAATCTCGGCATTTGTCGAGGTTGTGAGGTGAACGACGTGCCGAGTGCATACACTTTCATACTCGAACGTTCTTAGAACGTTGATCAGTTCATCGATGAAGTTCTGCACGCCAGCACTATCGATGCCGTAGTCGCCATCCATCCCACATCGAGCCGCCGCAGCTTCTAGCAGGCCGAAAACGTAGTGCGAGCCGAATTCCACATAGCGACGTCCGGGCGGTCGCGCGAAACGCTCGGGAAACGCCTGTTCTAACAGGCGCTCCACGGAATGACGTTCCGCGAGACTGCCGATACTGTCACCGTAGTAGTCTCGGCCGACCTTGATATAAGGATGAAACGACGGTTTTGGAATTACACTTTCGTCACGGAGCGAAGCGAAAGCGGCACCGATAAAACTCCGACAGGCCGTCCGGATAGTATCTTCATCAACCATCGCTCCATCATGCCAGGTAGAACCTCACTTGAGAATCACATTTTCGATGACCAGGTAGGTGCGGACATCCAGATCGAAGCGGAGCACATCAAGCTTGAGTTTAAACTGTTCGGCGGGGTCTGGGATCAGTCGACTTGGACACCTCGCCGCTACGAGGTTTCGCATGTCGGCGGAGGTCACGATGTGCACATCGTGGCGCAGAGCGGGACGGTGATTAGGGTGTCCTGATGGGCGCCCTGGACCGGGTCGCGTGAGTTTCGGCGCCTGGGTCGGACAGGTGATGTGTCGACGGAGGTACCGAAACCCGCGTCGGACCCGTGCCGGGGTCAGTCGCGGCCAGCGGGAGTACCGGGTAACCGACGCCCACAATCGCGGATGACCGCACCGACGCAACGGCATCCACTCGAACTCGGCCCCACCCGCAGTCAGGAATGCCCGCCAAGCCCCCGCCGCCCAAGGCCGAGGTCGGCCCCGCGCACCCGGTCACCGTACCTGCCCGCCGAACGCAACCGGCTACGCACCGCATTCACCACCGCACGCCACGGAGACAAGACAACCGTCGCCTCAGCGTTGGACCCGATGTCCCACACAGCATCCGAGCAGGTCCACACAAAGGACCGCAGCGGTTGACACCTCAAGATCACTCTGATTCAGTATGATTCATACTGATCCGCTTTGAGTCAGGCGACGTTGTGGTCGTCCGAGGACAAGGGAGCCAATGGACGGCACGGCAAGCGATAACGAAGAAGTGCGACTTCGGCTGGCCAGAGAACTGAGACGACTGCGCAAGATGTCCGCCGTCTCGGGCCGCGAACTGGCGCGGCGGATCGCCGTGAGCCAGTCCAAGGTGTCGCGAATCGAATCCGGGGCAGCGCTGCCCACACTCGCCGAGGTGACAGCGTGGTCCGAGGCACTGGACGCGACCCAGGAGGTGTTGGAGGAACTCGTCTCGCTCACCAGGAGCGCGATCGTCGAACGGCAGACCTGGGACAGGCTGCTGGAGGACACCCCGCACCTACAGGACCACATCCGCAGAGACGAGAACTCCGCGCGGCGGGTGCGCACCTACCAGCCCTCGATTGTGCCGGGCCTACTGCAGACGGCCGAGTACGCACGCCGTGTCTTCTCCTTCGCCGTGCCGCCGTACACGGAGGAGGCATTGGCGGCCGCCGTGGCGGGCCGGATGGCCAGGCAGTCTGCGGTGTACGAGGAAGGCAGGCGGTTCGACTTCCTCATCACCGAAGCCGCGCTGCGCTGGCGACCCGGTCCGCCCAAGTTGCTGCTCGGTCAACTGGACCGCCTCGCGTCGGTGATCAGCCTGGCGGACATCTCCCTGGGGCTGATCCCCCACGACCGCGAGGCGACAGCGGTGTTCGCGCACAGCTTCGTCATCTACGACAACGACGAGTCGGATCGTCTCGTGTCGCTGGAACTGCTCCACGGCCCGCTCACGGTGGACTCCCCTGACGGGGTCGAGATCTACGAGAGGCGGTGGTCCCGCCTCAGCCGGATGGCCGTGTTCGACGACGACGCCCGCGACCACCTGAGCACCATCGCCGAACACATCAAAACGCTCACCGAATAGCCGGAACCGGGTCGAGACGTCGTGAATCCGACGCCTCGACCACGAGACCCGACTACTTCAGACCGAACTCACCAGCCATCACGCCGTACAGGAAGGCCACCCACTCCAGGGAGGTGAACCACAAAGCAGGACCGGCGGAGTTCTTAGAATCCCGCACCAGCACTCCGCCATCGCACCTGGCGACTTCGACGCACTCACCACGGTCCTCGCTGAACGAACTCTTCTTCCACTCATAACTGGCGTTGCCCATGATCTTCTCCGTTTCCAGCGACCGCCCGGTGCGGCCGCTGGGATCAACCATGTACGTCTGACCTGGGAAAACAGATGGGTGCGGAACTCCGAAAGCCGGGTCTGCAAGTGGGTGCGCGACTGGGTCCGCAGGTGGGTCCGCAACCGGAAATCCACCCGAGAACACCTCTGCGAAGGGCAAAAATGAACGAAACAACGAAGGAAGAACCAGGACGATTAGTCGAACTGCGTCTCTGGGGCGAGGTCGGCGTATTCCTCGACGGGCAACGAGTCAGCCCCAAGACCGACAAGGAGCAGCGTCTTCTCGCCTGCCTCCTCCTCTTCAAGGGAAACAAGGCCGACCGCAAGACCGTCACGAAGTGGGTATGGGGTGAGCACCCGCCTCCCAGCGCCTCCGACGACCTGTCCAAGTACATGACCGCACTGCGCAAGACGTTGGCCAAGGTCGAACTGGACAAGGCTCTCGTGATCGAGCCGGGGACGTGCCAACTGGCGGTTCCGGAAGACCTGGTCGACGTGCACCGCTTCCAGAGGCTCGTGGACGAGTCCCGCTCCGCGAAACTGTGGGAGGAAGCGCGTCTTCTCGACCAGGCGCTGCGGGTGAGCGAGGGGATACCACTCGCGGGCCTGGGGGGCCAGTCGGCCGAGAACCACCGGGTCGGGCTCCGCGAAGCGCGTTTCGCGGCGCACCTGCGTTCTCTTCGACTCGGCGTCGAACTCGGCCGCCACGGCGCACAGATCCCCGAACTGGCTCGCTTGTTCGACGCCAGTCGTGATCATGCGGTGATCACCTGCCTCACGATGCGTGCCTACCACCTCGCGGGGCGCAAGCAGGACGCACTCGCCACCCATAAGCGGCACGTCGACCACCGCAAGGAGAACGGTCTCGACCCGGCGAAAGCGGTACAGGACATGCACATGAGCATCCTCAACGACGACGACAGCCTTCGTCCCCAGGTCGATCGCGGTGAACAACCGCCACCCACCGACCCGACGCCCGCCGTCGACACGCACCTGATCCTGGTCCTGCGCCCGGAGAACGACGACCCCGAATCGCTGCGGCCGCTGCTCGACGTCGCTTTCGACAGGCCGGACCTCGAGGTTCGCTGCGACGACGACCGACTCGTCTGCGTCGTGCCCGCGGACGTGCAACACGCGACGGTGATCGGGCCATGGCTGGACCGACTCGCCCACCGCCTCGACCAGCGGGTGGTCGCGGGAGTGGCGACCGGTGACGAGTGGCACGCCGACGAGCTGGCCGACTCGGAGTTCGCCCGCCGCGTCCTGGACACCGCTCGCACCAAGAACCTCGTGGTGGCGGTGTCGCACGACCTGTACAAGTCGGCGAGCGAGCACAGCGACGCCACCGCCTATCGAAAGGACGAAAGCGTCGATGACGGCTGGGTGCGCGTGCCGGGCTACTCCACCGCCCCGAAACCCGCAGCGGAGCGGCCGAAGAGGCGTCATCAGCCCCCAGCGAGGCCTCGGGGGAATTCGACGATGGTGTTCAACGAACGGTCGAGGATTGGCCGTCAGATCATCGGCGACACGTTCCACTACGGCGGTGCTGCCTCCGATGACCGCTGACGGCGCATCCCAGGACGGCGCGACGAGCCGTCCCGAAACACCTGCCCCGGCTCCAGAGCCACAGAAGGACCAAGGCGACCCCCGGAAGAAGGAGGCGGGAGAAGGCTCGTCTGAGCCGACTCAGGAGCAGGACAGGCGGGAATTCCGGGACGCGTACAACCGCGGTCGGAACCTGACCGCCGACGGTCCGATGAACTTCATCACCGACTCGACCGTCGACGACATGCACATCGGCGATCGGAACTACTACAGCTCTTCCTTCGGTGGACGCGCATTCAGCTCCGGTTCGGTGCGCGAGGACGCCCTCGATTGGGTCCGCGCGCGCTACGTGGAGGTCGAGGAGAACGACCGGATGCGCGAGGTCCTGACCGAGCGCCACCTGCTGGTGCTCTGCGGATCGCCTGGGACAGGCAGGCTGACCACCGCGCTGCGACTGCTGGACGAACTCGCCGCGGGAAGGATCTCCCGGTTCGACAGCGGGCGCACCGTCGACTCGCTCACCGAGGACGACTTCGAGGGCGAACGCGGCTACGTCGCCGAGTTGGCCCACGACAAGGGGATCGCCCTCACCGAGGCGGGCTTGGACAGGGTGCGGGACCTGGTCGACAAGCGCGCGGGCTTCCTCGTCCTGATCAGTGATCGCGACGACGCGCGAAGCGGATCGCTCGGCGGATACGCGGTCGCCTGTCCCCCACCGGACCGGGAAGCGCTGATGCGGCGGCATCTCATCGAGGAGTTACAGGACGAGGCCGCCGCGAACTCCATGATGGACCGGCTCGCCGGAGATCCCAGGCTCAGGAATGCGCTGGGCCCCGCGCCCCGGCCCGCGGAGAGCGTCCGGATGGCCCGTTACCTCGCGGAACTGGCCCGCGGCGAGACGGATGTCGAGGCGGTGGAGACCAAGGCGGCCCACCTGGTGGACGACCAGGCGAAGGAGTGGTTCGACGAGCTCGCGGGGTTGACGTCCGACGCGCTCGACGAGGCCATGGGCCTGCTCGCGTTCCGGATCTCGCTCGCGGTGTTCAACCAGTCGCCCTACCACCTGGTGACAAAGTTGGGGAACGACCTGGCGGAACGGTTCATCCAGGACTTCTCCGGCCGCAAGGCGGTGCGGAAGTCGCTGTACTCTAACGACCGGAAGAGCAGGCTCCCGGCATGTCGCGCGGAGATCGTCGACGGGGACGTGTACTTCGGCCTGGTCGGGATTCCGAACGGGTTGACGAAGTACACGGACGACCGGATGCCGGTCGTGCTGCTCAGCTACCTGTGGCGGGTTCACACCGACCTGGGCGCGGTCGTCGTGGACTGGCTGGAGAAGTTGAGCGAGCACCCGCAATCCATGGTCTGGGTCGGCGCGGCGCAAGCGATCGGGCTGCACTGCTCGTTCGACTTCCCGTCCACGTTCAGCTCGGTGATCCACCCCCTCGCCTCGCAGGAGGGGAAGGACGCTGAACAGAAGCGGAAGTTCGCCGCCGTCGTGCTCGACCAGGCCGCCCGTGACAGGCGGATCACCGAGGGCGTCTACGAAAGGCTTGAAGCCTGGCGGCGCCACGGCGTCCAGTCCCAGCGTTGGACGGCCGCCGCCGCCCTCGGGTACGACCTCGGCCTGCGGCGGATCGAGTCGGCGTTGGAGGAGTTGCGTGTCCTGGGCACACCGTCCGAACAGCGCCCGGTCCTGGACGACTGGATGGATCGGACGCTGGTCGACGTCACCGGCAAGAGCGTCGCCAACCTCCTCGCGTTCGGCGAGATCCGGGCGGTCCTGAACCGACTGGCGTTGTGGAGCACCAGTGATCGCCAGAGCCTCCGCGAACTGGCCTGGTCGTCGATGATCCACCTGATCCACCTGTTCGGCTATGAGTTGGACCACGTGACCCGGCTTCCGGGTCGCGCGGAACGCCCTCGGCCCAAGGGTCGCGACCGGTGGCCGCTGCTGCTCGTGCTGGTGGAGGAAGACCCCGAGCTCGCGGTGCCCATCGCGGCACTGCTCCGCTGGGGACTGCGGAGACGGCGCGGAGACTTTGTGGCCAAGGAGTTTTTGGGGCCGTGGATCCGCGTGGCGGAAAAGGATGACGAGTGTCTACACGCGCTGACGCGTCTCATCCCCCTTCTAGTGTGCGACCGCAACGACGAGGGCCGATTGCTCCACCTGGTCAGGCGGCTGCGATCCGACTGGTGCGACCCGCTCGACAACCACCTGGCCGACGCGCTCGACCACGCGATCAGCCTTGACCACCGGCGAAAGGAAGCATCGTGACCACGCAGCAGCTCCACGTCGACTCCGCGAAGACCGACGTGGGCAAGAAGAAAAAGAAGAAGCCGCCCACCAAGGTGAGCCAAGAACCTGCGGAGTTCGGCGGTCCAATCGTCGGTGGGCGATCCGTGACCTGGTTGGACCTGCTCGCCTGGCGGTTACCGGTCGACGGCCGGAGAGCGATGGTGTGTCTGACCCGCTCGGGTCGCACCCTCGTCTTCCCGCCCGATGTCCAACCCACCACGGGTGAACTGCTGTGGAAACGGGTCCGCCAGGTGTACGAGATCGACACCGGCGCGCACCTGACGCGGATAGAGGTCGACCTGCCGAGCCAGGGCGACCAGTTCCTGTTCTGCGCGGTCGTCGACCTGCGGTGGCGGGCGGTCGACCCGGCCAGAGTCGTCGCGTCAGGGTTGGACGACGTGCGCCAAGAGCTGTCCTCGGGGCTGCTGGACACCTTGCGGTCGGTAACTCGCCGGTTCGACATCCGCGACGCGCACAAAGCCGAGACTGCGGCCAACGAAGTCCTGAGCGGCCAGGGGCTGGGCGTCGAGTTCGGCCTGGAGCTGCAGGTCTTCGTGAGGCTTTCCCTGGACGACGCGTCGCTGGAACAAGCCGCGGTCCAGCGACTGGCCGAGCACTACCGGACCATCATCGCGGCGGGTGACTTCCACCAGTCCGGCCTGCGGCTCGCGATGAAACCGGAGGACGTCGACGCGGTGATGACGGCCCTCATGACCGAGCGGGACAGCAGTCGCGGGGCGGTCTTCGACCTCGTGATCAAACTGCTGGAGTCCGACGCCCTGGAGCGCTGGCAGGTCGAAGACCAAGTGAAGGCCGTGCTGCAGTGGTTGAGGGAGTCGAGCAACAAGGTGCTGTCCGGGGCAGACGAGGCTCGAAGCGTGTCGTTCAATGGGAACCGGCAGGACGGCTTCACGGCCGGCGGCGGGACGAGTGAGCCGTGATCATCGGAGCCGGGGTGCCGGTAGCTCTCTCGGCCCTGTCTGTCATCGTCTGTCTCGTTTCGAAGTGGATCCTGTTGTCGGTGCTGAGCCTGGCGGCGAAGTCCGTCGACCGCATCGCCACCGTCATCGCAGCTCTGCTGGTTCTGCCCGACTACTGGTTGAGTTCGTCGTGCCGAGCACGAGGTCGAGTTCCATCTTCTTGGATCTACGTCTACGGCGACGTTATTGGATGGACGGCTTCCACAATGAACAAAATCGTTGGTCGGGTGCTGTGCCACACGATCAAGACAATGAGAGAAACCCCTGCCCTGCTGGTCGCCGCAACATCGGGGCTAGTCCTCCTCGTCTGGTCAGCAAGTCCGCTCATCCACTAAACGGTTGCCAGAAGTCTTGTCTGTAACTCGTATAAATTAACCTTGTAGCGAACGTGAAGAGCCTCGTCGCGTGGGATTGTGCTACCCAACCCGGCGAGGCCTCCACAAGTACGCTGTGCAGTTCGGAGGGCGTCGTCGAGCAATAGTCAAGACCTGTGGATGAAGATCTTTCAAGCTGCGGTGGGTGGTGCGTGCTCGCAGGGTCGTTCGACGAGCTTGCCGTTCTCGAACCGAGCGCCTGCACGGACCAGGGCCACCAGTTGCGGGGCGTTGACCGCGCGCCAGCGGGCCTGGGCCGACTCGATCAGCTTGAACGCCATCGCCAGGCCAGCGGCGCGGGAGCCCGGCCCCTTGGTGACCTTGGTCCGATGCCGCACCGTGGCGAAGGTCGACTCGATCGGGTTCGTGGTGCGCAGGTGGATCCAGTGCTCGGCCGGATAGTCGTAGAACGCGAGCAGCTCCTCGACGTCCTCGGTGATCTTCGCGACGGCCTTGGGGAACTTCGCGCCGTA
>Ga0307507_10001726_pt1 | contig 48157 bp, 55 predicted proteins | sample 7_EM_MG_FD_207223 | JGI IMG/M metagenome (GOLD analysis project Ga0307507, IMG submission 207223) | Populus trichocarpa ectomycorrhiza microbial communities from riparian zone in the Pacific Northwest, United States - 7_EM | ecosystem: Host-associated > Plants > Roots > Unclassified | place...
ATAGCATTACTTTTAAAAAACGCTTCGACATTGCGAGTAGTTCGTATGCAGCTAAGCCTTTAAATTGCGAAAAAGAAATTCCGTGAACGTTTTGCAATTTTTCATTCGCTAGGAGGGGTATTTATGACAACTTGACCAATACAGCAGTGTTTCACTGACTAACCCTGGTATCTGGGTACAGTACTTGACCTATCATACCGGGCTTAGGAGTGTGGGGTGATATCCACCAAGGTAATCAAAGGCCCGGCGATCAGGCTCCAGGGGGGACTCTCCTAGGAATTGTGGGGTCCACCTATTTTATCTATTCTCAAATACAGGGCACGCTAAATAAATCGTGAGGAGGTTCTCGGGAAACTTAGATATAATAAGAGATTCCTAAGGATACATCGACTAATTCCGAGCGGTACCTATAACTCAGGATATATTATAATAATTAAAAAGTGCTGTAATCGTCTAATCTGTGCCGTGCTAATGTCATTACCGGCCTGCACTTACAAATATCCGTCATCAGGCATCACCCTAGCTACCGTAGTTGGTGATAATTGATGAATCCATCTGAGAAGATCGGACGATAAGCCAAGATCCAATTAGATCCAATTAGGTAAACTGAAGTTTTTCCGGCCTTGGCCAAACGAACTCAGAGCATATCAACCAAAACCTTCATCTGTAAGACCAAAATCAGCTGAACAATGAAGTGTCGAATAAAATCTCAATTGAAACTTCTCTCGACCCACCTCCGTCCCCGGAAGCCCTATCTGCACCCGTACAGCGCCGTAACTAGTCGCCATGAAATTCACACTGCTACCCCAACACCAGAAGCCCCCGGCAAGCCATCCTATTCAACGCCGTTAGCACGCTACCTCACCGAAGCGATAGAGGTCTGCCTACCATCACTATGTTCCCCAGAAGCCTCTCGCGTAATGCTAATCAATGCATAGGCGACAGGCCCAATCACCCTCGCGGCGTACATGCGCCAATGTCTGGTCTCTGACCTTGGTGGGTACTACACCGCAGAGCGCCAGGTCGGGGCCGGAGACCAATTCGGCCAGAAGGGGGACTTTATCACAAGTCCAGAGATCTCTCAGGTGTTCGGGGAGTTGATTGGGATATGGGTTGTTTCTGAATGGATGAGACAAAGGCGCCCGGGGGAGAAGATCCAGATTATTGAACTAGGGCCCGGGAGGGGGACGCTGATGAGCGATCTATGGAGAGTATGTCTTCGGCCCCTAGGCCCCTGTATTGCGGTCGTGAGTGATGTAGGACTAATTGTAGTATCAGACTGTGCTACGTTTTAAAACTATGGCTGATTCGGTTGAGGCGATATACCTCGTCGAAGCTTCCCCTTCACTCCGCGAAGCCCAAAAAGCCCTCCTCTGTGGACCGAAGACCAAAATAAGAGAGATTGAAAATGGGTTTTCCTGTCAAAGCAAGGTGTCACCGAAGATAAATATTATTTGGTATGAAGACTTCAGTTTCATTCCTCAGGACAAGGATCGTACTCCCTACATCATTGCGCACGAGTTCTTCGATGCTCTTCCGATTCACGCTTTCACAAATACAGACAATGGTTGGCGGGAACTACTAGTAGGCGCTTCCCCCAGAAAGGGCCAATTCGTAACCAAGGACGGGGTATCAAAATTAGAGACTAGATCTAATACTCCTGAATTTTCATTGACCTTGGCTAATGCTCCTACACCCCACTCCATATTACTTCCGCCATTATCCCAGAGGTATAAGGACCTTGAGAAATTGAAGGATGCGACAATAGAAATTTCACCCGAGTCATTAGGACTCATGGAGAAGATTTCACAAAAGATTGGGGGGGCGGGCGCCGGCGCTGCGCTAATTATGGATTATGGGACTTCTGACACTGTGCCTGCTAATTCGCTTCGTGGAATCCTAAAACACGAGATTTGCTCCCCATTTTCCCGTCCTGGTGAGGTGGACGTTTCGGCCGATGTGGACTTTACTGCTCTGGCAGAGCAAGCCATCAAGGCTTCTAAAAAGGTGGAAGTTCATGGGCCAGTGAAGCAGAGTGCATTTCTAGGAATGTTAGGGATCAAAGAACGAACTGAATTCCTGATACGCGAACTTAAGAAGGAACGGAACAATGGCCGGGGTGATGTAAATGGAGCTAAAGGAAAGGTCCTAAGGTCGGGCCATGATAGACTCGTTGGAGAACATCCGGGAGGCATGGGCGCGATATATAAGGCTCTTGCAGTGGTCCCTGTGAGGGACGGGACAAGGCCGGTTGGGTTTGGGGGTGAGGTAACTGGGGATAAGGACTAATGTAAATAAATTGTCTTAACCTGCAAAGGAGAGCACGTGCAAAAGTATTCTAAAAGATATGTGTAGCTCAAGCTAGCATCACATTAAATAATACGCTAAAGTTCTATCACCCTCCTTTAGCCAGTCTATCGTTGTTCAATTCAGGTGATAGCTCCTCAAGGATGTTTCCCGGGTCAGTAAGTGCAATTTTTACGTATCTAGACAGACCCACAATTAGTAAACAGCCAGAGAAGAGAAACAGAATACACAAACTTAGTATGGCTTCCTCTAGCTACCAACTGGTCGTCCTCGTTGCGGAATAACACCGTAGTATATGCAAGCGTTTTTCCAACTTAATTCGTTAGCTGTTATGCCTCTAGCACCGCCAAAGTCACCCTAGAACTTACACTTATCACAAGTAGCCTCGCCTCGAATAACATGCCCTACTTTGCCTCCAGAGCTTAGGTACGTTACTATAGAGTGTCATTAGTACCTCGAGGTATATGATAGATAAAAACGAACCATTGAGGTCCGTGGATACCCCGGTGGAGAATAATCCCTTCGAGGCCACAGCCAAAGAGCCACCCAAGTCAACTACCCAAGTATTAGCGTGAAGAATATATTTACGCCTATTTGATTACCCATTGAAGCAATTGTGCCGCCGTGAAGTATGCCCAATCTATTCTACCCAATAGTTAGTTTTGATTGAAAATAATAGGCCAAAGTAGGAAATCAAACTGTATGCATCTTCTCAATCAAAAGTTCAAAGTTAACCTTTCCAGGCTCGACATTTTTAAGTTTTAGCTGTCATTGTGCTATTATCTTAGTACAATGCCCACAGGGGGTTGAAACAGGAGTTAACAAACAGTCGATAGCAATCTAAAAAATTTAATGCATTAGCTAAAGTCAATTAAGCCCACAATGGAGGAAATCGTGAATACGTTGGTTCGAGACCGCTTCTGATATGGAAGGAGCTCCAGACCTGACATTTATAATATCAGTGATTTAAAGAAGGAGAAGTGGGATTTTGACAAACTTACGGAATTAACAAAGCTTGTTGCCGCTCTTTTGGACATTTTATTTGCTTCTCGTGAGGAGGAATCGCGGTAAGCAAATCTCGGCTCTCAACGTCCCTTGATAGGCAAAGTTTCGCTATGTAGCGGCTCAAATCTTTGCCCCACCAATAGCCGGGTAACCTGACCCACACAACACGGTACCCGGAGACACCAGTAGAGCCTCTTCCAACTATCATCGTCATCTACCAAAACCCCTCTTAACTGCCCCTCTCCCGGCAATGGCTCTCTTAGAAATAGCCAAGAAGAGCCTGCTTGCTGCTGAGAAATGTTCTATCCTCAATTCCCTCATCTCAGTACAATCTAAACCAGAGCTCCTCAGGCAGGTGCAAGAATCTCAAAGGCGCGTCTCTGCAGGTAATGTTTCCTAGTTTCTCTTAATGATTCTGCTTTATTAATATTTAGATTTAGGAGAGAGTAAATCTCCTATCGATGGGCAATTAATTGCGGTTAAGGACAATATTTGCACAACAGACTTCCCAACGACCTGTGCTTCAAAATTGTTGGAGCGTAGGTTAATGGCTGATACATTCTCTGTCCGGAAAACTGGCTGAAGTAGAGAATAGAATATACTTCACCATTCGACGCCACGGTAGTGCGTAAGGCCAAAGAGGCCGGTGCGGTGATAATGGGGAAAACAAACATGGACGAATTTGGTATGGGGTAAGCCCCCGGCACTTCGTATCAAACCCGGCTCTAACCATTTAGTATAGGTCGCATTCCATGTATTCCTACTTTGGACCTGTGATGCAGTCCGCCGAAGATGGCCAACCAGCCAGATCTGCTGGTGGAAGCTCCGGGGGTAGTGCTGTCGCCGTTGCCAGAGGAATATGCTATGCGTAGGTCAAGTCTTGAGTGCGGTTGAGGCATAACGCTAATTTCGGTGTTGGTAGAGCTCTGGGTACCGACACCGGTGGCTCGGTTCGCCTCCCGGCCGCTTACTGTGGAGTTGTTGGATTTAAACCTTCGTATGGAATGCTGTCTAGGTGGGGGGTAGTTGCTTATGCAAACTCACTAGACACAGTTGGAATACTCGGGCGAAGCATTTCAAGTGTCCAAAAACTATACGGTATCACATTATTCTCCTACTTTCCACCTCACAAGGCTAACCCCTATAGATACAATTAACGGCCATGATGATAATGACCCAACCAGCCTAACACCGCAAACAAGAGAACGGGTCCAAGACCTGTTATCACATAGCCGAAGAAAAGGCCGGAGGCTAGCCATCGGATATCCCGAGGTATGCCCCTCCCTATCCAATATTCGACCAAGGCCTAATACCTCACAGGAGTTCAATCTTGTAGAATTGGACGACTCTGTTCGTAATGCGTGGGAAAACACATTAGCATACCTGAGTTCGCAGTCTCATAAAATTGTCCCTATATCCCTGCCTCATACTAAACATGCCCTATCTGCATACTATGTCCTGGCCCCTGCCGAAGCCTCTTCCAATCTCGCCAAATACGATGGAGTCCGCTACGGCTACCGTGACCCCGCCGACCGCTCACAAGACGGTCTTCTCTTTTCACCCACCCGTGCAGGCTTTGGCGCAGAAGTCCGTAGGCGAATAATTGCCGGAGCGTATTCACTTTCCTCCAAAGCCATCGATAATTACTTCCTTAAAGCACAGTCAGCCCGCCGAATCATACAACGTGACTTCAACAATGCATTCGCTCAGCCAAATTACCTTGTCACAGATAATTTGGAGGAAGGCCGCGGGGAGGGAGGCGTGGATGTACTTATCGCCCCATGCTCTCTTTCGAAGGCACCATTTCTAGAAGATGTCAAGATGCAAAAATCGCCATTAGACTCATATGTTAATGATGTATTAACAGTTCCTGCGAACTTAGCTGGCATTCCGGCGATCTGTCTACCTGTTATGCATGGAGAGAAGGATTCTGTGGGAATGCAGGTTATGGCACAGTACGGGGATGAAGAGACGATGTGGGAAGTAGCGAAAATTATAGAGGAGGGGTTAGGACCGAAAGTAGAGCAAGCTTCATATCCAGCTCACTAACCTGACTGTAAATAAAAATAGACCACAAAATGTAGATCCAAACAGACGCGTGACATACTTTATTATTCCTAGTGACGCAGGTATATTTCCCACCGACAGACTAAGGACGGCTGCGATCAAAAATAAGAGTTCAAAGTAACTAGCTTACCCTTCCCATAACAGACCTGGCCAGCCTCCGCGGCAGATGAGCAATGAATCATACTGAGTCACTCGGTGAGTCGGAGCAGCAAAAAGTCGCCGAAACTATCCTATCCAATAATATTATTATTCTTAAAAATGCAAAGGCAGTAGGTTCCTCACTGAGCTAAGTTTTCTTTTGTTTTGCGATTATCTCTCCCGACTCGCCCCCTACGTCTTAATGCGCATATTACCACTCTGCGCAATGAGGTACCAGACTAGACCACCACACGCTACGCCAGTACCACCGAACCGACCCCGAGCCATCGCCTCCCCCACATCCCCTCTCTCCCTCCCTTCCCCATTCAAGGAGGAAACGAAGATACCGCCAAGGGCATAACAAGCCACCCGAGTCCCCCCCCCAAAAAAAAAGCCGTCGACCATTAGCCACAAGTTCATGCATCCCATGCTCAGATAAATTCAATAATAAAACATAAGAAGGCAACCGGAGCCAGGATTAGTTGGCCAGTATATTGCGATAGGGGACCTTAATCCAGCGCGTGTATTCAAGAAGGGTGCATGCTCACTACGATAGCTAGATTACACGTTCCACCTTCTGGGAGGGAGAAGGCTGTGATGTCTTGATATTATACGAGATTTTAATACATGATGCTTTTATTTCACCAGCTGTAAGATGTAGGGTAAGTTATATTGGGGCTTTTAACGAGACCGTTTTGGTAGCACTTGTTCCCCGGGGGGGTGGGGGATGGGGATGGGGAGCAGCCTAAGTCCCAGCGGTATTAAGGAGGAGAGATAACGTCAATGAATGAAGAGATATATACGTTTCAATGAAATATCACTGTCAGCATGCTATTCTGCTTTCCGGAGCTCGAGGGAACAAGAGCATCAGTACGGAAAGGAAAGTGTATATGATTATATTATGTATTGTATCATACATCCATAAAACAATTCACTGCCTTATAGTAAGAGATTCGGGCTCGGGGAATGAGGGCACGGGAGAGAGTAAAGACTATTAATATTACTACTATAATAATTATTATTATTATCACCAACAATAATGATCACATACAAGTAGGGTAAACACTAAAAAATGCTTCAAATTCCCCCCCCTCCAGCATTCCCTACCCCTTCCCTAAACAAAATAAACACAAACTCAAGCGCCGATAGAACCATTCATCCATAACTTCTCCATACGAGCCCTCGACCTACGAGCCCTCTCCCCATCCTCAGCTAGGTAGGGATCATCCAACATCTGCATAACCCTGTTCGACATCGGATAATCCCAAAACGCGTAGTCCCTGTTATCCTTGGCATTGATATCGGCGCCCGCATCTCGCAGCGCCTCCGCAACCTCCACACCAATCTGTACCGCCAAGAACCACGGCGTTTTCCCGAACATGTTGACGACCTCAGTGCTCGCTCCGCCTTCCAGGAGTATCTTGACCATCTCTAGGTCATTGTTATTGACAGCTCTATGAAGGGCTGTGGATCCTCGTCCGAACGCTGAAGACGATAAGTTGGGGCCTTCGAATTCTTTTTCGTCGGGGTTTGCGGAGTATTGGAGGAGGAGTTTAGCCGCAGTGGGGTTTCGGTTCATAACTGCTAAGTGGAGTGGCGTTTGCCCGCTCGGCGTTACGCAGGATGGATCAGCGTGGTAGGAGAGGAGTTGCTTTAGTAGTGCTGGACGGTTGGTAGCTACGGCGTAGGAGACTCCATCACCGTACAGATCTTTGTGTTTACCTGGGTAGCGTAGGATGAGGCTTACACCTAGGTTTAGCGCTAGGTCGGTTTTCTTCTCGGCGGGCGTGGAACTCGGAATTGGATGGTCGGTATCTTCGTCAAATATCGTCAAGTCGGGGTTTTGTTTGAAAATTAAGGAGACGAGAGTACTGTTTCCAGTCGCGGCAGAGGAGTAAAGTGCTGCCTTTTCATACTTGGGCTTGCAAGCGAGGTGGTAGAGGAGGTTTGTTAGAGTTCGATGGAAGGAATTACAGGTGCGCAGGAGGGAATTGAGGTCGGTGGGGTAAAGGTAGCTGGATATTAGGAGGATCAGCTCGGTCGGGAGCGTTGAGAGAGACATCGCGGATCTAATCGAAAACAATAAATTCAAGTGGATGGAAAATGGAAGAAATCGAGGGCTGTGGCTGCTGTTATGACAGTCCGACCCCGCTTGGTGAACTGAGGTCAGTGGATAGAGGCCCCCACGTATACGAACACTCAGGTATATTGGATAGCTAGAGAAGCTAAAATGAGGCAAGGCTAATGTCAACGGGGAGTACACTTGAATGGAAAGGCAAACTGAACCTACAAATGCTCAAAGCACAAAATACCAACCTAGAGGTTTGCTTGATGTTGTAAGGTAGTATGTGGATTGGCTGCAGAGCGGATGTGATAAGTCCGAGGCGGTGGGACAGCTACAGCGCAAGGCTTGGCCGAATGATGTCTCATGTACTGTACTATCCGTAGATACCTCACGAGCAATGTACAGTATTAAGCCCACACTGAAAGCATTGTTCCTCCAGAATGGCATGCAATAAAGGATTTACAATGAGATGGAACGTATAATGATGCTAATAAGAGCTTTAGCATTGTAGTTGCTAGACGATCGTGTCCACAAAGAAAGAGGCACTGTACCGTAAAAATTTGAATAATTGGACCGTGTGCTATGAAGTCAAAATAAGGTGCAAGACACGGAGAGGTGAAAATTAGTGTCTCGGGGGCAATTTTAGACTAAAATTTAATAGTATTACGAGAAATCAGAAACATCTGATGTCACTGGAAGGATATTGCAACCCCAGTTGATCATGTAGATTTAATAAATACCGGTATGTCAGGAAGAACTATTGCAATCCACTATCTCTGCCAGCCTTGTAATCTCGGGATTCGGAATCAACAGCTCCCGAGAAGGATCGGCGTTTCCTTGACACGGTACGGTATAAGATCAGCAAATTACTGGTAGATCTCATTGGCCGATATTCGCAATACTCTTAACTTGTCGAGCTGATCCCGTCATGGGTTTAATTTACCCGCAATTGAATGACGTTTGTAAACACGACCACTATTGCATGGTATACCAGGATCCGGACAAAAAAGCTGAATTTTGGCGGTATGCAATAGCAGTTGTGTTCACAGACGTCATTCAACTGTGAGTAGGGGCTGGTACGGGTAAAGTTAATCTGATAGTAGATTCCAGGAATTTTTGCGGTAAGTTACTCTAGCAGGGCCTTAGCGGCCACAAAAGTACCAGCACGAGACATTGCGGGGTATGCATGGTCTAAATTTCATAGCTCTTTCCCAGATCAGACATCACAGCAATATCGCGGTTTCGTTCATGTCTTGCGCTCTAAGCTTGAGAATGTGGAGGTGCCATTGTCAGGCTTCATGTTGATGGGTAAGTTTGTTGCCCCGCATAATTTGGACTATCGATACATGCTTTGAGTGAGCACTGGCTGCCCTCGAGTACCGTACTTACCGGTAGCTTTATGAAGCCACAAGCCTAAAACAAGAGATCATAGGAACTAGCGTCTGCAAAGATAAAATAGTCCAATTGTCTAGACCGCGGTGTCTCCTAACTAACAGTTAGTGAAAAGGAGGAAGGGGCCCTGGAAAAGTAGAAAAAAAGAGCCCACATGAGGGGGCTGTTCACACTCTGGCTTACCCTAGAACACAAAGAGCCTCCTACAAACAGCATAGAGAAATTCAGGACGTTGGGTTGATCCGTGGCTACATTCGGTTATCATCGGTTATCCTCATCTCATGAGGCTCTGGACTCCTAAAGGGGCGTGCTTTTTGTCACTTCCATGTGATCCTCGGATCCTCCCACCACCCCACAATATCTTCCGACGTCACAACCCTTGGAACTGATTCCCGTATTTTTTCTTCCTTGAATCTCACCATTTCCTCCCCTGAATATCTTCACGCCTCGGTGGAAAAAGGCCAATAATGCTCCGTTCTACAATTTCGAGATCCCTCCGTGAGCCACTCTGTCGGCAGTTCTCCGTCTCGACTGCAGTAGGCGAGCACAATGTAAATAGGTTAGGGGTTATTGGCGCTGGGCAGATGGTAGGTTGGGGGTTTCAATGTGATATGTTTCAGGGGGGGAGGGTGAAAGGCTGTTAACTTTGGGGGCTCTAGGGACTCGGAATTGCGCTTGTAGCTGCTCAAAATGCCCAAGTTCCAGTAACATTAGTGGATAACTCGCAGGAATCCATCGATAAGTCTATAACGTTCATGGGTCAGTCAGTTTTATTGCTAGTAATGTTCCGTTCACTAAAGCTAACCCTGGTGGTAGAAACGTTGCTACAGAAGAGTGTCGACAAGGGCCGTTTGGCCAGCGACGATGCTCAGAAAATTAAGGATCGCGTTTCTACGTTCACGCAGCTCTCATCTCTCTCGGATTCGGATTTTGTTATTGAAGCTGTGCCTGTGCGAGCACCTCCCTAAGCCATGTATATGACTTAGATTAACATAAAGTAGGAAATCCCCTCACTAAAGATCAAAATATTCTCAGAGCTAGCTGAGATCACACCCTCAAACGCAATCCTCGCAACAAACACCTCAAGCATCAGCATAACAAAGATAGCGGCAGCAGCAAAGGGGGCCGAGCACCGGGTCCTAAGCACACACTTCATGAACCCAGTACCTGTTCAAAAAGGTGTTGAAATCATCGCCGGTTTACAGACCTCCCCAGAAACCCTCACCCGTGCCCTCAGCTTCGTGAAGGCTATGGGGAAGATCCCAAGTACAAGCAAAGATTCTCCAGGATTCCTGGCAAATCGCATATTGATGCCGTATATCAATGAGGCTGTAATCTGCCTCGAGACGGGTGTAGGCAGGAGGGAGGACATCGACAATATCATGAAGAATGGGACGAATGTTCCCATGGGACCACTGCAGTTGGCCGACTTTATCGGGCTAGATACTTGCTTGGCCATCATGAAAGTCTTGTACGAGGATACTGCTGATTCAAAGTACCGTCCTGCGGTGCTGTTACAGAAGATGGTTGATGCGGGGTGGTTGGGGAAAAAATCTGGGAAGGGCTTTTATGACTACTCATAAAATGTGGCATTGAGTAGTTGTTAAGTCTCTCCTATCGCTAATAATCATCAATCACATATCAGTGAAACATGCTGCCTTAGCACTTAGTGCAAGTAGCCGGCACCTGGCGCATATCCGCGCCACCCCGATCCGACATTCGAGTGACTGTGCATGGAGCAAGCGGCCCCGGATGAAGTAGGCCCACCAAACGCCTTGCCCAGTATTCTTTGTTACTGGTAGCTGCTCGTGTGTGCTGTGCAGTTGTTGTCGGCCACCCGGCCAAGAGGGGGCTTTGCCTTACCCTCTTGATGATCCAACGAGTCATGTTGTGCTAGATACGGTGCCCGGTGGTTTACCCGCTACCTCCATTTAACGTTTTCCTACACTGAAGGCAGTTCGCTGGATGACAATGGAAAAATAATTCATACCAAGAAATGGGCCTTTCAAGCCAGCAGCCTCCAACACCGAAAGCCCACCGAAGAAACGCGGAAGGTCACATCACCCCAAGCCACCCCAGAACATAATATCAGCACCGGTAGTTTTAAGATTTTTACTTACCCAGGGTGGGGTAATGCTAGATGCCTGTCCTGACCACCCAATCCACTGCACCCACCGTACTACAGCAGCAAATCTTATGTGCAAATACCTTCCCATCCGTATACACTACCGTTTGGGAGTTTCTCGTAACCACACCAATCTACAACTGCACGTAGGGCTAGCGTAATTACAAGAGACTTTTTCAAAAAAAAAAAAAAAAAACCAATGCTAGGCATTTGGCACTTCCTTGTTTCTTCGATATCAAACATCGCATTTTCATAAAATTTGTGATTGCGGCTTGAGAAGCCCAGTGACCTGATTAAGTCCTAGGTTTTACTTACTCATGCACCCACCCTCTGAAGGGCAGCCCACTGGTCAGGCTTCCTTCGGATCCATCACCGGGTAACTCTTGGCCCTTTCGAAATTCTGGAAGTTTGGCTGGCCGCTTCTACTTCGTCTATCATACCGGCCAACCAGAGAGCAAAGATTAGATATCCTTTTACATAATCGGCCTGCTGGTAATGATTGATATCTGTCCCTGGATTCACGGCTTGTGGGAGTGCCGGTACCGTATTGGATAACTTACTATATCAAAATGAGACACCTAATCACCATCTGATAACCAATCTGATCAGATATCCCTCTTCCCTGCCCTAGCACCTGCCCGACAGCAACGAGTCATCCTGAGCGGGTCAGGTGGAATGAAGAGAGGAAGGAAGAGAGAAGGAGGGAGGAAAACGCAATCAAACGGGCACCTCTGACTTAGTCAAAAATACGAAAGAGAGCTCCCCGTAGGATTCCTCTATTGATAGGGGCTAGTATTCCAAAAGATCTCGGCCCTAAATACCGTACCGAACACTGAAGGCCGAATAAATGGCGCTAGTTAAAAATAATAGGATTCCTTTCTTCACTCTATATAGCAGACTCCCAACAACAACCCACAAGCCATCAACAATTCATCTCTTGTGCCCTAAACCCTCCCATCCCCGAAAAAAGTTAGGCCGTAAAAGTCACCATCATTTCCAGTTCAACGTTGGCCAGATCATCAATCTCAGTCAAAGTGACCACCTCTCACCCTTTCTCCTCGAATACTGCTTCTCAAGGCATCCGCCATTCCAACTGATCCGATCACATGATGGGTCAAACACGTGACCTCAGTGTAACTCCTCAGAACGAATGGGTTTCCATAAGAACCTCAACTTATGCCCCCAACCTCTTCCCCTCCTTTTTTTTCTTCTTTTCTTTTTTCCTCCTCCACAACCAGTATCTTACCGGTACTTTGACGAATCAACGGTGCTTGAAAATTTGTCCAAGTACTTATACCCCCCTTCCCCCTCCCTTTACCCTAGATAAACCAGCGACAAACAGTGCTACATCACAAACAGCTTTTCTTTCAATTGCGAGCGGAAACAAGTTTCCCCCTTTTTCTTTTCTTTTCGCCCGAGTCTCATCGTGAGAGTAAATCAATTACTCGAACTGCGGTTACGATCATCGTCCAAAATATACCTTGCACAGTCCTCCATGCCATTTTCCAGAACCCCGCTTTTCGTAGTTAGCAAAGATGACCAGCGAAATGAACAATGCGGGAATAGAACCTCTCGGGGCTCTTCAAGTACTTTCTCCTTCCTTCTACCCCAACCTCCAGTACCCCCTCACAAAATGCTAATCGTGATTGTCAACAGGCCGAATTCCCTACCCTCGACTCTGCCCTGATCGCAGCAATACTTAACGACACCGACGACTTAAGCAGCGCTCGCCAAACACTCGATATACTAAAGTCGCAGACTATCCTTGACGATGGCGTACTTCCGGGCCTCGACTCCTGTCCCGAGCTCTGCGAGTGGTCGTCAGAAACCGACCTAACCTGGCAGACGGAAGAGAACGATGACGAGGACCCGCCGGACAAGATTGACTCCTTACAGAAAATGTTTCCGGAATTGGGCATGTACACGCTCAGGCGAGTACTCAGCAGCGCACAGGGTGACGTGGATCGCGCGATAGATGAGCTCCTGAATCGCGTGTTCTTGGATGGCGATGAGGAGGAGGGGAAGACAAAGGGGGTCGATGCTTTTGACGGGGAGTTGAGATTGAATTGGGGTGGAAAGAAGGGGAAGCGGAGGGGGCGAGGCAGGAACGGGAAGGGGGGAGGGGGAGGGAGCGCAGGTTCAGTACCAGATGAGAACACGCCCAGCAACAATGTTGCGGAGTCCCGCTGGACAGCAATATCTCGGGAAGTGGATTATCTCGCGGGCTGCTTAGGCCTGGAGCGGGGGAAGGTGTTGTCTGCTTACCATTGTCATAGCGGGTCGATAGGTCGTACGATTGTCGCTCTACTGGAAGAGTATGGCGAGGGTGGCTCACAGGACCCGACACATCCTGATGAACTCCACGCTTTGGTAGCGAGATTCGGGGCAACTGTAGAAACGGATCACCTGGACAAACTCTTGCTGCTCTGCGGTAAGAATAAAACTGCCCTATTCCAGCTCGCTGAGATTCTCTCCCGCAACGCTCCTTCCAAGCAACATTTCCTTAGAGCATCTTCTCCGACCCCTTCTTCCGCATCCTCATCCGCATCCTCCTCCTCCTATTCAAAAAAGGCCTCCCGCCAAGCGACACCAACAGTTAGCACCGACTGGACAGTAATCGGCACCAGCCCCCGCCGTCCGCCCATGTCCACACGTGCCACTAACCTTCCGAGATCCCCAACTTCCCCCTCAATCTACGTGTCAACCTACGCAAGCGCACGCAACGAAGCCTTCGCCAAAGCCAGTGCCGCACACCAAAAATCTAAATCTAACCACTTAATGTCCGGCGCGGCAGCAGTCTACAGCGAGCAGGGACACGAATACAACAACAAAGCGCGAGAGTACAGCGACATCGCTGCTGAGGCATTAGTAAACCAGAATTCAAGCAGGGATACGTTAGATTTACACGGCGTTACTGTGAAGCAAGCGATAAAAATTTCGCGGGAACGCACGACCCAGTGGTGGGTTAGGGAGGGTATCAATAGGGAACAGAGACGGAGAGGGGAGGGAAAGGCGTTGTGTATTGTTACGGGATCTGGAAGACATTCAAAAGACGGGCAGCCGAGACTTTTGCCGGCGGTTAGCAAGATGCTGATTCGGGAGGGGTGGAACATTCAGGTCCAGGGAGGGCAGATCTTGGTTTGGGGGGTTAAGGCAGGGGCGGGGAGGTAGAAGTATGGCAATTACAATGCTATACCGGCTGGATATTATTTGTATTATGGATGAGAAGTTGGGAAGTGATGTTGGAAAGTTTTGGAAAGTTTTGGAAAGTCGATAGGTTGGTTGGAGTGGTGGAATGAGATACTGTAATTTTGGATTGTGCCATATGTGATTTATGGCTGGGTATTCTGATAGAGGTAATCAAGCACTGTACATACGAATTGTTAGATTCATGTATGGTATGATACCGCTACTACTGTATTCTAGAGCAAACTAGGGCTACAAGCCGGGTAATACAAGGAAATGGTTAGTCAATGGCAGTACCGTAACTAATGTGCCCGGAGGGGGAGAATCAGTGCCCCATACCAATTGGTCAAATTTTTTTTTTTTTTTTGAATCTTGTACGGGATGGCCCCACACTTGTCCCCCCCCTCTAGGCACGCTATCTATAAAACTATATTCCATCCTAAAAGATGGCGAACATCATACCATTGGCAATTCGGCGCCATCGTGCCATATCAAGATCTAATCAAATCCTCCTCCTCCCCATCACGCTAATCCATCATCACATGACTCACACCACCACCAAATCTACCCCACCATCCCCCACCACCAAAAATTACCATCAAAACAACAATCACCACAACCACAACCATCACAACCCCCCACCACCAACCAAAGCCACAATGGCAAACTCAAAGTACGAATACACCCGCAACTTCGAAACCCCCCACCCCCTCCTCCCAAACACCTACATAATCCTCCGCCTGGACGGCCGCTCCTTCACAAACTTCACTACAACCCACAACTTCCAAAAGCCCAACGACCCACGCGCCCTCCACCTAATGAACGCCAGCGCAACCGCCACCTTACGAACCCTGCCGGATATCACCGTCGCCTTCGGCGTATCGGACGAATTCTCCTTCTTGCTCCCGCGTGAGTGCGCACTTTTCGATCGGCGGGAGGAGAAACTTATAAGTACTGTTGTGTCGACGTTTACGGGGTGGTATGTTTTTCTCTGGCCGAAGTATTTCGGTGGTGGTAGCGTGGGGGAGGGTGGGGAGGAGGAGGAGGAGGAGGAGGAGGAAAAGCCTTTGCTGGCTCCTCCTAGCTTTGATTGTAGGGCCGTTTGTTATCCAAGTATGGGAAATGTTAGGGATTATTTCGCTTGGAGACAGGTTGATACTCATATTAATAATTTGTATAATACGGCTTTTTGGGCTCTTGTGCTTAAGGGTGGGTTGAGTAGGCAGGAGGCGGATGCTGAGTTACGGGTATGTCTCTCTCTTTTTTTTCCCTCTTCCTTTGTAGGGATGGAGGCAGAAGTGTGGCTAACCATAAACGGGGGAGGATTGGTAGGGAACATTCTCAGCCGACAAGAACGAAATATTATTCTCACGGTTCGGGATCAATTACAATAATGAGCCGGAGATGTACAGGAAGGGTAGCGTGGTATATAGAGACTATCGAACCCTAGAGGACGAGGACGCAACAGCAACAGCAGCAGCGGAACCCGGCACCCCTGCCGAACCGCCAGAGCGGAACGAGCAGCGAAAGGAGGAGCAGCAGCAGCAGCAAACCACAGCGGTCCCAAAATTCAAATCGAAAACGCAAAGGGAGAAGGAAAAGAAGCGCGCGAGAAAGGCTAAGATAGTGATAGAGCACGTGGACATAATCGGTGACGAGTTCTGGGAGAAACGACCTTGGCTACTAGGGAGCGGGAATTAATTGGTTGATTGATGTATAGATAGCTAGACAGATAGATAATTCACATAGACTACAACTACTCGGGAATCACAGGCCGCAGTAGGTTTGAAAGCGATCGAGCAACGAGGGAGATTTGATGACGAGGCGAGTGATACAGCATGACAAGCGCAACATCAGGCACGAATGCTGGGAAACAAGGTATGTAAGACCGCTACGACCGGTAGCTTATCATTACGACTTGACGTTATCTGAAACACAGTGCTGCGACGGCTCCCCCTCTCAATTCGTCTACTTCGTAAAGTCGACCGTCAAGACATTTAACTTATCTAATTCTGGTGCGCTGGAAGAAAAGGAAGAAAAAAAAGAAAAAAGAAAAAAGAAGGAAGGCAGAGTATAAGGAAGAAAGGAAAAGGAAATAAATAAGGCCACCTTGACGGAAAGCAAATGGTGAAAATGGTGAAAAAAAGAGCCCTTGAATGTAGTAAGAAAAAGAAACAAGACAGCAGAACCCGAACCCGAACCTGGCTTTTTTTTTTACCAACACCGCAGACTAATGAACAAAGGCATTAAACTTAACACACATCCATTGCATAATAGCTTCGGATGCTGGCGAAATACTAATTGTTGCCATTTTTTACCCCCAGAGCTGCTGCCGTCGCCTCACTAGCGCGGGACTTGGCTTCCGCCTCCATGATCACGCCCTTGATGATGTTCCTATCATCTTCGCTAAGGGCTTTGGTAAGGCCTTCGTAGATGTGAGGTTGCGTATTTTGAAGATCTAATTAGGCAATTAGCAATCGCTCATAACCCGGGGCATACGGGAACCCACCCATCAAGGCGCTCCGGAAAAGCATATAAGGCTCAACGTGGTCAAGGGGGGTCTCCAACAACGTTTCCTCTTCGAGGTCGTCCTCATCATCGGCCCCCCATGCCGAACCAAGGCCTAGGCCTCCACGGGCCTGTGCCTCGCTGTTTAGGAAGTCCATATATGCACTGCTCTCGTCGGGGATATCCGCCTCGTCGCCTTCATCTGCATCAGCACTCCAGGTAGCCTCGCCTTCCCATTCCGTGTCGCTCTCCGTGTCGTATGTATCGTCTATGGTCAATCCCTCCTTCTGAATTTCCTCACGGTCTATCCTGGGTTAGTTTGGATAATCTCCTAGAATTACGGATAGGGGCTTACTCTTCATTGCGACGGGCAGGGTCTGAAATAGCTGAACGATCCCCTGCATAAGCTTGGGCCATCCAGGCTGAATGCTCTGAGGAACCTGCTCAGCAGGCAACTGGATTAATGCAACGATTGCCACAATGGACAACTTCTTGTCGTGAACCCGATTAAAGTTCTCAATGTTCGAGAACCATAAGCTAAAGAATTTGTTGGTCCAACCGTGCTGCTCAAGAATTTGCAGCGTAACCGAGGGGTTATAGTATATGCAATTGATAACCATCTCCATCAAATGAATCCTATATGACTTGATGTCACCTGGAGCGTTGAGACATGTCATGGCAATTTCAACAAATCGAGGCAGATATTGATCGGCATGGCCTCGGAGATTAAGGAGCACAGCTTCGGCGAGCTTGCATCCGCAGATGCGATCCATGGCTCCTAGGCGGTCATTGGTGAAGATCTAAAATATATCGTTAGGTTAATGTACCCAATGCTAACAAGATGGGGGGAGGTACAGTTCGAATAATGTCAAAGACAGCGTCTAACAAGGCAGGGTTTTCCTTCAACGTATCCGCGCCATATGAAACATAATTATCGAGGGCAGGGAGCATTTCTGCAGATGTTAGATCCAAGAACAGGGGTTCACAACGAGATATTTCTTACCCTCAATGTAAATTTCTCCACGATCTTTGAATGATTTGTGAATCAGTTCAAAAACTGCCCACATAGTATTCGAGATTGCCTTTGCGGCGAAGGTGCAGCTGTCGATGATCTCGAACACCTCATTATATAAATCTACCCAAGTTAGCGAGTGGGTTGTATCACCAGAATTTCTAATGGGTACTCACCAAATAATTTATGTTCCAAGGTGATAGTAATAACGGGGACGAGTATTTGCTCAAGGAGTAGGAGAACACTAGGGCTGCTCTCTAGTGTCAAGATGAGAGTCCCAATGGTCTGCAAAACGCCCAAGGCCGTAATACTCTTGTCATCTAGATAGTTTTCGGCATCATCATCAAGAGAATTTGCACCCTTATCAATAACATCCTGAACTATCCGGAGATAGGTATCTCTCTAAACCACCGTTAGGTCTTGCACAAGGTGGGAAAGCATATCTGGAGCATACCAATTGCTCGGTGAGTTGCACAGCAAACGGTGTCAACTCCGATGCAAATACCTCAACAAATTCTTCCATAACGTTCGACAAGGCATCTACATCAACCTCATTGGCCAACTTTAGTAGTTGCTGCATAATATCCGCAATATTCTGTTGCATAGACTTTCTAATGAAATCATGTCTGATTAGGGGTTGTAAAGCCAAGGCAGCCTCTACCCTGACAGGAAGCTCGGAGTCATCAAGGCATTGTAAAATGTTCCGATATACAAGGACGACGTTCTAAAAAATTATTAGCAACAGTTGCAGTCCTAGAAAACACTTAAACCTACATTCTCATCCTTGAAATCAAGATCCGAAAATTTCTCCAAGACATCGCAGGCACGCGCCCGGAGGAACCCATGGGGACTTCGGAACTCTGGGAAAACATGGCGAACAAAGAAATACTCGACCTGGTCTGCGATTGGACTACCTTTGCCAAGGATAATTGCAGAGAGTGTCCCTATCATCCTTAAAGCGCCTTCCTTCTCCCGATAGTTCTTCTCATTGTCTGGAGCTGCTTCATACCTAACCCCAAGATTAGTACATTATTCAATCCTCCGATTTCATAAATCTTACCTATTAACAACGTCGTTAATAAAGTTGATGACGGTAAAGGTTTGCTTCCGTCGACTCTTGCTAAGAGTGATCAAGAAATTGGTGGAAGCGACATCTGGCGCTGATATTTCCTCATAAAAGTTGATTTTGCGAGTCAAGTACTCTGCTGGGTCGGATTCAAAGAGTTCGAGGTCTTCATCCGATTGGCACAGTAGGGGGAATAACACATGTGAAATTAAGTTTCCGATATGAGGATTTAGGTGCTTCCATGTGGCGGATGGTTTGATACTGCGCATATCCGCAATTAGTCTCGCTCCCGCGCCAAGCAGTGGGATAAAACATGGACAGCTCATAGCATACCATTCATCTAAGAAAGCGATCGTGCTTGACAGGCATATTTTGCTCAGCCAGGCCTGTTTAGAAACCCACAATTCAACCTGCTGCAGATAGACCTTCAAAATCTCGGGGGCGAAGTGATGGATAAAATGCTTGGAAAATTTCTCATAATTTTCGGAGTTTGCCGCCGCCAAACTAGTAGGATTGCCATATCTGCATCCAAAGAGGTTAATTCCCCCACTCACACCATTGGAATATCTCAGAAACATGCCTAACAAATAATCGATTAAGATTTGAGTATGCCCACTTCTTCGCCTTCCACCACGGGTGAGCCTCTCTATCTTCGAGATCGTCTACCATGGATTCCGGTGGCGCCTGCTTGCCTACCACCTTAAGGAAGAGTGTCGCCCAGGCCACAATGGATGATTCCTCTCGTAGATGAGCTGCTAGTTCGAACTAATTACGCCAGGTCAGATCTCTTGGCCCCGTCACCCACAGAACCATAACTCACGTAAACAACATGCTTGTAGGTTTTGATAATCATCTTGAGCATATCACCCGCATCCGTGCTAGTCTCTTCTACCAATCTATTCCCGAGAGCCAAGAGCGTGGGGAATGTGGCTTGTGTGACACGGTCCAGCTCTTCCCGTTTATCGTTGGCCTGCTTAAACCGGTAAACACGACAAAGGGAGAGTAAACACTGTACCCCGGCAAAGATAGATCCGATATCATTCGAACCTAGGAGCTGGAGGGTGATGTCCATGTAGCCAGGCCACTTCTCGGGAAAGTCGTAGTGAAGGACCTTCCCAATCAAAGGCATAAGCTGCTGCCGTACTTGAGGCGCCGATGATGCGAGCGTGGGGACAAGGCGGTCACGAAATCCTGCCTTTTCCCTCTCGGGAATCTGTGGGTTCTTTGGAAAGTCTTCATTAAACTCCCACGATCGGACGACTTTGTTTTTGAGGTATAGCACAGCTGTCGGGAGAGCACCAGGTCATGTCAGAATATCGGGAACAGCATTCCATTTTTCACCCCCCGGAGGAGAAAAGTTCAAAAATATCATATTTGCTTTTCACCAAAAAAATATTCGGGGCTGTATGGGGTGCAACGGTACCGGAAAGGCGAACTTGTAGCTCAGGGTCCGACGCTACGATATCCAACAGTGCCCCGATAAACCCAGGCGTTGATTCCGCCTACCATGATTAAATAACAATAATAATCAAACAACGTTAGCTAGCAGAAAGCACAGACAAGTAAAACAACCCAACCAGCAACTGGTCTTTGGAGTGTGATGGGAATTCTCGTACCTGTTTCAGTTGCATCTCAGCCTGTCGTCGAATGTCGGCGTTCGCGTCAAGCGCTGACAGAGTGCACTCACGAAGAGCTGAAACGTCCATCGTTTCTACTTTGGGTGATTCCCGTTGTGTCTATACAAATTGGCCTTTTAAAATAGCGATAATTGGGGGGAAATAGGTTCACGCTGAAGAGGAGACGGGAGACGGGGAAAAGTTGAAGAGCCTAGGACAGGAGAAGGTTACTGGGAAAACGTGAGCGCGGGGGTGTTGAGAGGGGCAGAGGAGGGAAAGCAGAGGGGCACCCAAAAAGTGAAGGGAGCAACACAGGGAAGGGAAAAAAGTAAAAAATAAAATAATGGTGGAAAGGGCACAAAAGAAAAGAGGGTTAGCTATTAAGAGATTGAAGGGTATCTTTTTTCCTTCACAGGGAAAAATTCCACAGAAGCCCTAGGGATAACTTGGAGTTTTAGGGTTGGGTGTGGTGTGCTGTTTTTAGACGATGAACTAAATTTTTTTTTTTTTTGTGGTATGGATAGTCCAAGGGGAAGGGGGGTCCTGGAAAGAATTTCAACGGTCAAAACATGACTTTTTGAGACCATCTTAAGAATCTTTCTGGAGGACTGAGGCTACAGCCCTGATGCCTACCATCATGTACCTGTAGTCTACTTCACATATCTGCATCTATGGGTGTAGTAAATGTGATGTATGATATCGTACTACGATTACCGACCAAGCCCAGGCTACCTTTCACTCCTCTGCAGCCTCCTTCCTTCCCAATGGAAGGGGGAAGCAAGAGGAAGAAAAAAAAAATAAGTAAAAAAAGTCAACCTCCTCTCTTTATCTCTCTCCCAGTCACTTTACCAGCACCATTTCATTTGCCATCTACTCGCTCATCCCCTCCCATCCCCGCCTCCCCAAATATTCTTCTGCTTTCCATTCAAGGGTACGACCTTCCCTTATTCCCACCGACGGCATCTAAAGCCCAACAATTCCACGTTGTCCAGCCCAACATCGACATCTCCAACACCCAAAAGTATTATACTCTAGTAACCAATGTCTCATCGGCATCACTAATAACCATAACCATCCGGGCTCCGGTATCGCACCCTACTCGTACGCAAAACACAAAAGAACTCCACTTATATACGTCCCGTCCCTTGCTTCAATCAACGCTCTGGGGACAAACCCTCTCAGTTGACGTGGTTCTCTCGTTGGCAGGGCGGGAAAACAACATTTTATTTTTTTATTTTTTTTGAGGCGGTCCCTCGCTATCTTATCTGGCTCTTTGACTTTTCGTGGGGTAGACTAGACTACTCATATCCTAGTCGATCATACCAGGCCTAAGCTATCACAGGATACCCTATTGTATGATACTCGAGCACAGTAAGGAAGAAAGAAAGACAAAGGGGAAAAAAAAGAAAAAGAAAGAGAAAAAAAGAACAGGAAAAAGGAAAGAAGCCCCAAAGACTTTAAGAGGGAAAAAAAATCAAGGGAAAAACCTCCCTGACGACGGGAACCATAAGAATCCTTGATATTTTCGGCAGTTTACACCAACGGGCTCTCCCATTGCCACCTGTGAAAATGCATGGATTATCACGGTAGAGTGCGGTACTGTACTGTACAAGCAATCGAGTATAGCGTCGCACTACAACATAGGTAGTTTTCTCGTGCTATCCCTCTACCTCTAGAAAGGGAGCAACTAGCATAGGAATCTAATTCATCTTGTAGATCTTGACTTCACACACCACATCATACGTTCATGCTCTACAGTTGAAGCAGGAATACGTGAGGGTTCAAAAAAAAAGAAAAAAAGCCACGAAACATCTGAGACACGCGGCGGAAAATTTATGCAGGAATGCCATGACATTGTAGAAACCCAGTTCATCCATGCCGAAAGTCTTTCAAAAATATATTTCCCCGAGTACCGTAAGCCATGCACTTGTCACTATAAAAGCGCACAGTGCCTTGGTTACAGTAATATCGTATCCTACCTACCTACCTACTCGTAATTTTCTGACGTTTGTAAACACGACTGCTATTGCATATGGGCAAAAAATTGCCCGGAGCCTCAAGATTTTGGTGTTATGCAATAGCAGTCGTGTTTACAAACGTCAGAAAATTACGAGTACCGTATCTTGCCGAGCTTCTCTTTTAGAGCTTGTTACAGGTACAGAATTACTCTCACCCCGGCTAGACTTCCCGAACTAATGGGTTTCTCAAAATTTATCCCAGATGTTATATTGGGGTGCCTCCCAAGAATTGTAATTCTTGCATCTCGGTTGTTGTCAGATGGATGGATCTGGGGTGTGCAAGCACAGTGCAGCGCACTACAGCCTGTTTTCCCAGATCTCAATAATCCGGATACCTCTCTATCCCGTATGAACCTCCGAGAGTTCTAAATTTCTTTATGCCAAAACCTGACCTGTCCCTGATCACCCGCCGCGGCGGACATATTCTTTAGATTTTGGCCGTCCAGGATAGCGGGCCGTGACTCCACAGTAGTGCGGTATGCCGTCAGCTAAGTCAGTTCGGGAGTTGGTCCATCCCGGGGGAGAGGGGGGTTGTTAAATTCTCGGATTCATCCACAAAATATAGGAGAATCTATTGCTTGCTCCAAGGTATGGCCTAGAAGGACCCAAAACAATAGGACCTTCAAATGTTACCCCTAGAAATGATAACCAATAAGCGACAGAAGGATCAAGATCATTGATCATAATCAGGGCAGTAAAAACATAATTTAAGATCCTAAATTGGCCCTTTTTATAAATGAGTACCGTACTCAACCTTGCAGGAAAACCTATCAAATACCTTATGGCAACGAAGGGAAAAAACTTTTTAACCAGTTGCGACCATTATTGCTATTATATGGGGCTGGCTTTCTCCCTGTTAACAAGCTCCAGGCGCATACACCCCCTGCTTTGCTAAGGTGAGGGTAGATCCGTCCGAGGTGATGTGTGTAATAGGGAGGTCTGGGGTACGGTTTGGCAGCCATCACGCTGCTAGTGGGCACCGTGGTCTTGCCTTGGACAATCTATTTCTACGTATAAATAGCTCTTGTTAGACCTTTGATATGTTCCACTGGGAAGGGCTGAGACTCAAATACCTTAACCGCGATAGTACCCATTTCATCTATTGTAGCTAAAACTAGACTAATGTGTGAAGTAAAGGCCGGTTGGCTAATAACCCACAGTCACCGTGTAAGGTGTATCCAAATCTACCTGAAGGCGTGACCATGCTGTATTATTGATTATTCTCAGGGGTAGCAGTTATATGAACCCACTATTATGTGTCTGGGTTGTTTGTAGTACAGGTCGATAGGGCCTAGGCAGGCTTCGGCCAACGGTGATATGGTGCTGCTTGCATAAAACTTGTAGTGCCGGTAATCCAGCGGAGGACCCTGTATGATGCAGTAAAATATATTCTATTGTTAAGCTAACCTGAGCATGAGTAAGATACACATGTGATAACCTAACACGTTTTAACAAAGAATATCGACACCCCTTTAAAGAACTTTCCCCAGATTGAGAGTTACTACAAAGTAGAAAATAGTCAGCTCTGTCCCGCGAATAGGTTTGTTCCCATTTTCGGAATGAGAAAAAAACCAATAGGAACCAGAGGTTACTTACCAAATACAAAGAGGCACAGTGACAAACATCCCTCTTGATCAGCTCCTGGCACTCCTGCATTTTAGCAAAGAGAGATGGGTCTCCGATAATCCTAGCGGAACCTTTGACCTCACGGCACGTCTCATCCAACCTCGTGATAACTCTCACGATCGTTCCCTCCAAAACATCTGTTAGATCTGTTATTTGGTTGAAAGACATCCCTTTTGCCCATTCATAAACGACCTCCATCAGGCCGAACCGTGGTCTGTTCTCGAAATCGTCATTCTCTGGAGTCATTGTAACCTGGCGTTCTATCTGGACCTGATTGACCCTCTTAGAAATCTCAATGATCTTTGCCTTACCTTTCTCCAGCCGGGCGGTGATGGTTGGTAGAACATCAGTTTTTTCACTGAATACGAATGCTGAAAGGAGGGCCACAATCTCCTCGGGTTCGTATTCTGCAAGGACGTTTTCCAAGATCAATTCTGTCAATACCAGCTCGTTGGCTGAATTGATCTATGAGATGGTAAGCTATCATTTCGTCGGAAGAGGGTAGGTAGCATTGAGCTTACTTCACAGGCCACCCTTCCCTTTAGTTGCACATTCATATTCTCGTCGATAAAGTCCAAATCTTTTAATACCGACACACGTTGTTCATAGTCTGGTAAAAGCTGCAGATTTTGGTCGGATATCAAATGCTTTAAGTTCGCAACCTCCAATTCTAGCAAGTACTTTTTGTAACTTGAATTAAACTAAGGTCACGAATTAGCTTAACCGTGGCGTGAGAGACGGGGTAACTCGGTAACTTACGTGTGCTGCGAAGTTGTCACACCTGAGGCATCTGAACTGGCGTATTTCCTTCTCTTTTGCTCTTCGGTACTCAAAGCATTCCAGTGTCGTAAGATCCTTAGCCCTTGACCAGTCAACCTCTGTCCATTCTGAGCAAGTCCATCTCCCATATAAAGCTTTCAGTTCCTCTTCAATTGCTCGAACGTCCTCACGGGAACCTTGGCGTGCTCTCGCAATGTCGAGCCTGGTGACCATCGATCCCAGATACTCTATGTCGTATATATGGATAGTTTCTAACCGAAGTTTCCACCCTTCGTATGGTGGTGCTGGGAAACCCATTGAACAAGCAACGGTGAAGGGTAAATTTTCAACTGGGTAGAAGTATGTTAACGCTAGAAGATGTCATCTATGGCCGAATATACCTACCTGGAGATTTTACGGCATCCTTAGATGTAAGTGCCAAAACCTGCACGATGGCCTGCGCGCCTCCTGAGGCACCTTCAGTTGCCAAGAATCCAATAGTCCTATGGCTGTCCTAGAGGGAGACATGTAAGACGATCACTAGCGCCAGCAGCTGAGCGAGAACAAACCTTTTTACCAATGACAACTAAACGCCCTTTTGTGAAATACTTTTTCCCTGTGGTGGTCCTCGAACCACCTATAATTACTTCTTTTGAGAGCTCCTTTAATTCCTCAGCGGCGAAGACAAATGCGTCGAGGTCCAGATTGCATGTTTCGCAATCTTCGCTCTGCAACCTCTTCAGCTTCTCTTGTGATTCTTGTACCCGTTGTTCATGTTTTGGCAGAAGGGTTTGAGTTGTGTTTTCGCTGAAACTCCGTTTGATCATCTCTTCGATTTTCAGAGCCTCTACGCGGAAAAGGTTCAGTATCATGTTATATGTCAAGCGAAACTGGCTTTGAAGCTTTGTAGGTTGTCCAAGAAGCATTTGCTTTAAAGTAGAAGCCTGCATTGATCAGCTCTGACCTCACACCAAGTTTCACCACAAAGGCTTACCGGAGGTGCTTCATCCATAGGCGAAATAATGATTACAATGCCCCGCTCGTCCAGACCCCTGCGCCCAGCGCGACCAGCCATTTGAATATACTCCCCTGGTTGGAGATCACGGAATGACTTCCCGTCGTGCTTTCGATATCCGGAGAATACCACAGTACGAGTAGGTAGATTAAGGCCCATTGCAAATGTCTCAGTTGCAAACAGAACCTTAACCAGTGTTTTCGCAAATAGGATCTCCACAATTTCCTTGACAATTGGCAAAAGTCCGCCGTGATGCACAGCCAATCCCCTTGCCAGAAGCTCTCGCATCCTCAGTATCTGCGGCAACAACCTGTCTTCAGGCTTTAGCCTTGCGATACTCTTTTCGATTATCATGTGAATAGCACTCTTTTCCGTTTGGTTAGAGAAATCAACGGAGCTCAAGGCATCAGCATTCTCCTCACACCTCTTTTTAGAGAATACGAATATAACTGCGGGAAGCAAAGTCTCTTTTTTCAAATGATGCACAAGGTGAACCCAAATATTCTTGTCTTGCGCAGCAGTTGTCCTCATACCACCTCTACCGCCTCTCGAAAATCCCGCAGTACCCTGCCCACCTCGTTGACCACCGCCACGGCTGCCTCCTCTCTGGGGTCCGCCGCGGCCCCCGCGTTGATTCTGGCCACCGCCACGTTGATTTCCACTCTGTTGCGGCCTGTCGGGTTCCTTCTTTTTAAGTGCGTTGTTTGCATCTCTCAACCCTTCCTCAAGAAACTTTTTCTCTGAATTAACAATCTTATACATAGCCTTATTCGCCCATATAAAATGCTCTAGTGGCACTGGTCTCTTAGGCGTCGAGATTACATAAATATCCTTTTTCTTCGTGCGTCCCACCCAACTGGCAAATTCGTAAGGGTTAGGTACAGTTGCCGATAAAAGAATCAGGTTGACATGTTCAGGAAGCATGATAATAACCTCTTCCCATACGACACCTCTCTATCATTGCTTGGTCAATGCGTTGGTCAACAAGTAAGAAAGCACCCTTACTCACCTCTTGATCATTGACATAATGAACCTCGTCAAAAATAACAAATTCAACATCACGAATCAGATCAGCTCCCCTATAAAGCATGCTCCTCAAAATCTCTGTTGTCATAATTAAACAGCTGGCTTCAGGATTTATCTGCACATCTCCAGTCAAAATCCCCACATCTTCGAAAACATGACGAAAATCTCGAAACTTTTGATTGCTCAAAGCTTTGATCGGCGATGTGTAAATTGCCCTAAGCTTTGATAAGAACCCAACTTTCTATAATTAGTGGCTATCAACTTACTTGGTCATATGCTTCGTAGCAAGTGCAATTGCATACTCAGCAACCACAGTCTTCCCTGCGGAGGTGTGCGCAGCCACAAAGACCGAATCACCATTTTCCAAATGGTAAACAGCTTCTTTCTGAAAAGTATCCAATTCGAATGGCCACTATATAGTTATTAGCTTAGGGTTAGTTCAAATTACTCTCCGAGTCACCTACTTCCTTAGCCATATTGGGGACCAATTCATGGAAATTGGTGATTTCTTGGTTGATATCAACCAAATGAGCCCATTCCTTCGTTTTTGGCTTCAATAGCGAAGGCAAGTTTCCTTTTGGAGCCAACATAGGAAACTACAATCCATTAGTACTCCGGTGTTCAAACAAATAGCACACCATCTCACCTCAACAGGTAGTAAATCGTCAATGGTGTCCAATTCCGCAAGAGGCTTGTCAGCCTCCTTCCCATCATTATCATCGGTCTCCCCCTTTCGCCTCCGCTTAGGCTCCACATCCCCAAACTTAAAGCCATCATCGTCAACCTCTTTCTCAACAGCATTGTCATCCGGAGTTTCGTCAAACATCAGTCCCCGCGTCATGCCCGGCGCAATCCTCAATAGTCCGTCTTTGCCGATTTTCTCCTCCATCAGGGCCTCTTGAAGCTCCAACTCCTCCGGCCTTTCGTTTGCAGTCCCGATATCGACTCCGCCAGGACTAAATGGGAAAAAACCTGCTTTGCCTCTTACGAAATCTGCCTTTGAAGCTGGTTTTCTTAATAGCGAGGTAGAGTTTTTCGCAGTAATCGAGTGAGCAGGAACAGTAACCTCTTTGTAACCGGTGACACGACCTTCGAGACCTTCACGAGTGAAACGGATAACAGTACGAGACATTGAAGGGGCAAGGCCCATGAGGGAAACGTAGTCGGGTGGGTCATCCCATCGTCTGTAAACAATTAGAGTAAGGTTTGGTACAAATTTCGGGTTAGGATACATACTTTTGAAGTTTATTTAGCCACTCCGTGGAAAATACTGGGGAGGGCGTAAGAAATTCCTGTTGAAGCTGCTCCCGAAGCTGAGATTGATCAGGCTTAACCCGTTTACGGGGCAGTTGTTGGTTTAGTACACTCTCGATCCATCCATCAGGCTTGTTGAAATCAACCAGGGATAGCTGGTTGATGGCATCCGCGAGGCTCTCGGAAGAGGCCATTGTAGGAACGGTGCTGGTCTCCAACAGACTAAAGACGCTTTTCTGTTGTATTGGGAATGGAAATGGTTGGGCGGTAAGTAAATAGTAGGCTAGTGGCGACAAAGACGTTTGTTTTTGGGGGAGGGATGTTGTGCTTCACTAAACTTTTAGGCGGGGCGGCTAACATAATAATTATTCAGTCACCAAAGCCACGTGCCTTATCGATAAGGCGCCAAAACAGTACAGCCTGCCAGTGCAGTAGTGCAGAGAAATGAACATACCGTATAAGGGCCGTGTCTCAACCTTCTACACCATTTATTAATCCACTTAATATTTTACAATGCCGGGCTCTACTATAAGAAGGTACGAATAATATGTGTACAGTAAGCAAGAACAAGTTAACTACCAATCGTCTCCCAACTCTGCCATAGCCTCCATTTCGTCTGCGAATTCGTCGTCGGCAGGAGGGGCAACCAGAGTAACTTTAGGAACATCCTTCTCTTTGTCAGTCGAATGAGCTGCTGTAGCAGTCGCGCCTATAGCAGCGACATCTGTAGCACCCGCGGCAGCCATTTCACCCATCAACGCATCTAGCTCATCGTTATCGGGCCCAAAGCTTTCCTCCTCGGAATCACTAACAGGTCCGCCCAAGAACAAAGCTCCACTATCTCTTGCAGCAGGAGCAGCTCTGCCTGTCGGTCTTGAGTATAGGTCATCATCGTCAGGTGGAATTTCACCGTCTAGGGATCCGGGAGCAATGCGGGTTCCTAGCCTCCCTTGATCCAAGTCCTTTTCTTGTGTATCGCCACTTGTCTTATTCTTCTTACTCTCCATAATCCAACTTTCTCTCTCCATCTTCATTCTCCTAGAGTGGCCGAGCTTCTCGATTATTTGAAGGGTATCTCGGAATTTGGCTTTTTTGTAGAGGTCGTCGGCCCAAAGTTGGTAGTAGGAAAGTAGTCTCGCGGCATCTCGATACTGGAAGTTTTATATTAGCAAAAACAGAGACAGAAACAGTAGTTAAGTACCGATCACCTCATGGCCTTTCCCCTTAAACTTGAGCCTCTTAGGTGCCTCTTTTCTTAGCTTGGGAATCCCAATGTCTTCTCTCAAGAGCCTAAGAAAACCTGTTAGCTAACAATCGCAAAACTCCCGCCTCCCGTTCCCCTCCGTACCTTGCTTCATCCAACTTGACATTGACCCGCTTTCTCTTAATCTTAACTTCTTCATCAAGTCCTAAATTATCCTTCTTCCCATCCTTCTCAGGAGTAGGCTGTCTGATGGTAGTATCGATATCCGGAATATCCGCATCATAATCGAACAAATCGTCGTCCATGTAGTCCTCACCCACGGCGTTAGAAGTATCTCCCGGCATAATGTGTAGTGTTTGTTTGTTCGTTAAAATTCGTTAAAATGTTGAGAACGCACACGCGGAACAAGACCGAAGAGAAAACGGAAGACGCGTCTGGCGCGACCAAGGTTATTAGCCCAAGAAATTCCCGCACCCACGGTATCATCCATACTGAAGATATCCTAAAGAAGGCTAGCGCCCTGGCCGAACCCACCTTCGTTTCCCGATTAAAGATCCCCCACCCCCATAAACGGCCAAGCAAAACTCAAATTCTCCACTCATCCAAACCATTATGGACGTTGTTCCGCCAAAGACCGTTCATACCGATTTTCCGGTACGTTCTCCCCCAACAATTGAAGACATAAGTCGCAGTAACTAATGGAGAGAAATTAGGTTATCGACACCGACCCGTAAGACCCGAATCCTTTCCCAATGTTAACCCCGCCGAGGCCAATTGATGGACTGAAAAACTGATATTGGATTGTAGACACTTCTTCCGGGTGCTCCGTTATGCCCGTCCATCTGATTATGCGGTCGGTGCGGGAACAGCCGCGGCGGGTCCAATTCTCTTTCTAGCGATGGAGAAAGCACATCCCTCGTTCTTGCCTAGAGCCGCCATGGCACAGAGTTTGCGTCTTGTTGCGGCGATCGGTGTTACCGCGGGGTTCCTACGATACTATACGCGGTCTTCATGTAAGCTCTATTGATTACATATACGTCAATGGCAGGAAGCGGAGGTCGCGGAAGACTGATGGCCGTATTTACAGTGCGATTCTGGGGGTGGTCCGAAAACGAGCGGGAGGTAGAGATGGACATGAGAGAGATGGTTCAGAAGGTCAAAAACAAGGAGCCCTTATATGGAGTTTCTATCCTTGATGCACATATGCAGGGAGTCGCTGCTCGCAACTCGCGTTACTCCCAGACCTTCTTCCATGTCCTGCCGTGGTTTAACTTTGTTAATCACAATCAGGTGAGTTTCTGTCAATTATGGAAGCTACGAGGAATAGGGGTCTCTGATTTTCGGGAATTAGCACGGTGTGGACACAACCAAGTACTTCCGTGCGGCAGAAGAAGAGCTCGAAAGGGAACGTCTTGCCAAGGGAGAATAAACACTGCTCCAAAAAAACAGGAAAGAACAAATATCCCAAGCCATCCATCTCCTGCAGTGTTTATTAGTTTAACGTGCAAAAATACAAAGCGTGCTCGGGTACATATCAAGGAACAAGTCTCCCACAGCCCCCTTCCTCTCCTACCATTCAGGATGATTTAGCAGATCCTGTAAGGTTCTGCCAGTATCACTCCCATCCCACACCACCCTATTATCCTTCCCGCCAGTAGCCCCGGTGATAATCGATAGCCCAGTCCTATCTACGGAAATTCTTATCCGCCGAGTAGATTTATTGATAGACCACATCTCGTTAGATTGTGCTATCTGCTCCCATTTATCATTCGTACACCTAACTTCATTGACGATACTCCGCTCCAGACACCAGAAAAGGTACATCTCCATCTCCTTAGACGAGGTAAATTTATTTTCGCCCATCAGCCGTGCTGAAACCCCATCGTGGGATGTGCCGATGATGTATCCAGTGCCGAATAGTGGATGTCCAAGGGTAGTCTTCATATTGATATCGACCTTCCAGCCGCCAGGAAGCTTTACCGTAGCCTCACTCTCGATCCTTCCCAGGAAAGCCTCCACCGCTGTTTCTACGTTTCTGATTACAGGCTTGAGGCAGTTCTGGCGAGGTTTTGTCACGAATGCTGCACTCATTCCGGCGGATTTGACGACCTTAATTAGATGCCTGAGTAGATTTTGTAAATTTAGTTGATGTTGGTGATGTAGGAGGTGTGTGGTGATCGGTGCGACCATGCAGAGAGCAGGGGAAACTATTTTACGCTGGGTTAGGGGTGGTGGTGGCTTGCTGCGTTTCCTTAGGCTCATCCTGTGATTGTATGATAGGAGGATGCGGAATGCCATGATAACTCCTTGTGCGAGACTACTGTCAGGATTGTGTATATCTAGAACTACGTCGCCATCGTCCAAAGGAGCCTGCTAGGCCGTTAGCTCTAGAAGTCTGGGTGAATATAGAAATGGAAAATCCTCACCATATCAATTGCTATATTCCTGCCCCCCCCTAGATCAATCGTAACTGCATCCTCACTTGTTCGCACGCCCAAGTTTGCCATGAGCCTAGCTTCCCTCGTGATCTCAAAGAAGAGTTCGTCCTCATAGATAAAGTTTCTCGCCCGCTGAATCATATCTTTAACCGACCCCGAGCGTTTATTCCCAAATTGCACACTGGACCCCTTCACTTCTCCATTCTCGAGGACACGAACCCGGAGCATAGCTTTGCCGTGTGACCCAGTGGTAGCTACATCGTCCATAACCACATCACCATCCTCCCCACGTCTCAAAGCTCCCATACCCTTGTTTTTGTACTCCGCTGCCGACTCCGCGAACCCGAACCTCACACCCAATGTTTTTCGCTCATTAGGCATCCGTGTTACCACCCAACCATCTTCTCGAATGGCAAGTATCTGCTCCCAGTACCGCGCTTCCTTCCCCACCTCATCGCCGAGCTTCTTGGAGGCGCCCATTAATGTGTCGGCAGCGGAATTCAGACCCTCGACCTTCCACGCGTTGGAGATGGCTAAGTCTTCCTTAACGGACTTGGGATCTGCTTTGCGCTGGATTTTATCGAAACCGAGACTTCCGACTGGTACGGATCCCTTGAGTACCGGAGACATGCTTAAAGAACCGGCTTCGGGACTGTGCAGGGACACTAGGAGGGAAACGTAGTCGAGGCCGAAGAGAGCTTCGTTCAGTGCGTGCCTATCCTCCCGCATCTCATCTAATTAGCAACCTCTAATAAAAGGAACCGATACCAGGCACAGTCCATACGCAACCAAAGCTGACATCTCCGCTTTTGCATCCCTCAGCTGTGCCGCCCTATCGAGCCCCCCCCCCGCTGCTGGGGCAGACTTGCTAGCGCCCTCTTCGCTCTCCTCTATTGGAGAATTGTCGAACAGCGCTTCAATGTCCTTTCCCTCTCTTATCTCGCTCTCTAGGATGTTCTCGTCGACGTCTCGGAAGTGTCCGCGTTGAGCTTGTATTCGGCCAATTAGCGACGAGACCGACTTCAACTCTGGGTCGTCCTCCGGCCAGGATTTAAGGGAGAGGAGGAGTTGATTAGAACTCATCACGGGGGCGTTTTAGGCTGTAGATATTCTTAGTGTAGAGCTCGGGCGGCGAATTAATTATTTATGGGGAGGCAATGATCCTCGTAACACGGAGGAAAAGATGGAGTTGTAGATGGTGGAGGGTTGTGGCGAGTGAGGTTGAAACAAGCAACAAAGATTGAGCCGAGTCGGTGGTCCAAGCTTGCGGAGCCGCGCTAGGGCTGGCTCCCCTGGGTTGTGGAAGCTCCGGGCGGGTTTACTAGTGCATACGAGTAGATTTCTATCGGGCCCATGCACCAATGCACCATCCTATCAACAACACTCTAATATCACACTGCAGTGGTGATAACATATAACCTAGAAAAGCAGTGCACAGCTCTATTTCAGACCCAAGCGTGCGAGGGCATTTGTAAAATTATGATACTATTTATGATATGTAGACCCCTAATTCTGCCAGCTATCACTCACTCGTTGTAGATTCCCATGCAATATCCTACCACATTAAAAACCCCTGTTTAGTCGCGCAGCTACCCATTAGGGAAGGCCCTCCATGGGGGCAATCATACTCACTTTTTGCTATAGCATTCCGCCACAAGCAGGTAATGATCCCGCTAAGGGGCAATGGCCTCAAGGGTCTAATATTAGGGAACCTAAATGGTGATATATATTGCATGTTGCCTGCCTCACCTCTTGTTCTAGCTACATGCGATACTCCTGTGTCTTAGACAGTTAAAAACAATGGTTGCACAAATAAAATATATAAGACTTTACTTTTCGGGGGTTAATGGAACTAGAATTGTTCCTATGTTCAGGTTCACTCGCTCGTAGCAGACTGGCGTTGTGGGAGGTCCTCCGGGGAGGGTTATGATGTTCACCATGTTGGAGAGAGATATATATGCAACCATTTACTCCCTTTTCCTCTCTACTCATGTTTAAATAATGACTAAAGTGAAGTTCCTCCGACCACATCTCACTTGTGGGGGTATGTAGTCCACTTCAGGTCACCTCTCCTAGATAGACCATTTATAAAGCGAAGGCAACTTCTTCCCACGTCCAATTCTCCCTTACCTTTTAACTCCTAAATGATGATATATCACTGGACACTTCTTGGAATTCTTTGCTAGTAGAGATCTGCTATGTCCCAAAGTCTCATTAGTTGGGTTCCTTGCGATTTATCTACCCGGCTCCAGTATACTTATAGTAAAAGGGCAGAAACAAGAGAAGGGGATATTTTTGGACTTCAAGGCCATTGCTAATGGCAATCAACAAGCACCATAGGCATATTCTATATTAATCCTGACTTCTAAAAAATTCACTACCCCACAAAACTGAACCTCAATCTATGTCCTCAATGTCACCTGCCCGAGCCAGATAACAAAACAACACAGTTTCCCTCCCCACCAAGAGGCACATCGTCCCGCCTCCAAAGAATTTAGTCTCCCCAGAGCACTAGGACCAAACGTTGGTTGAAAGCTCTTATGAGCGCCCCAATGCATAATTCACGCAACCTTAGGTATCTCGGATACAGACATCTTTAGGTATAAGGTCAGCAATTAGTGCTTCTTGCCGAGAGTTGGTAGTAAGTCACTCACTAAGCATATCGTTCAGAAGTAACACTCCAATAAAAGCTAAAAGCTTAAGAGCTATTTGGCGTAACATGTTTGCGAAATTCGGTTGGCTGCAAACCATGGTTGCGCAACCATAGCTGAAAGAACCCTATACCCTATTTCATTAATGGTTAAAAAATTGCTGCTATCGTAGTTGTTGCCAATCGTTGTTTGTAATTCACATCGACCGGGAATACCAAACAGTCGCGTAGTTACAAACAATGGTTTACGGTCCCAAAATTGTCACGCCAAACAGCCCCTTAGGAGCTCAAAATTTTTAACCCAGAGTTGAATAGTAATAAGTTTAGGTTACTTCCTGACCATCACATAGGGTTCACCCAGCTGCTACAAGTATTACACTCTACCCAGGCTGGGGGAGCAGGATTTCGATACGAATACAAAAATACAAGTACGACAACGATAAGGTGTGAAGAGAAGAAGAAAAGCAAGTGGTATGATAAAAACTAAAATAAAAAAAACATTGATAAAGCACCATTCGGAAGGAACTGCGATTGTAAGGCTTGCGGAGTATATACAGCATCATAGGCATACATGCGGTACTCATCAGCCCAAGCCCATGGCTTTTACGAGTAAGACAGCTACTCTTAAGACGCCGTGTGACGCTATTTAGCCTCTATGAGCCCAAGAACACTCAAGGCCGAAGCGGAGCAAAGAATTATCCCAAAACCGCCTGAGAACTTACATTACCATTCACGGTAAGCTAACCTGTGCTTCTCGGAGCAGAATTACACCCTCCACCTGATATGCTTGTGCCGATGAAGGACATACCCCCTACCGGTGCCACCGCGAGGCTCACTCCTCAATTGAGAAAATCCAGAAAAAAAAACCCCCCAAAGGAGGATATCATTCGATAGTTCCATACCCAAGAGCGCAAAAACGGCTGCACTCGCATGGATTATGCTTCTATGCTTATGCGCCGTGTGACCAGGAATTGAGGCTGCCAGGTGAGACGTACGGTGCCGGTACGACAAACAACCCAAAACACTTGGCAGCACAGCACAACCACCAATTGATCCATCATTCCTATTCACCACTAAAGCTACGATACCACTAGTACACGTACAGTATCATCCAAGAAGGAAACACCGCCCCTGTATACGCACCGTAACGGACAAAGCTGGGCTGACAAAGTCAACCTGGCCACTAGAAGAACAGGGAGAAAAAGGAACGAAAAATACAGGGGTTAGCCAGATGCAAGCCCCAATGACAACTACTGGACCGGACGAATACTCCCTTCCAATGATAAGTTACAGTCCAAGCCCATTCACGGATTATCATTCGGGAAGAATTTCCGATGCATGGCTTCGGTATAATGACGGAAAGAGGCTGGGCGGGGAAGTTGTGTTCGTGAGTCATGGCAGGAAGAAGACCCCAGTATCGCAACGACCAAAACCCTTGCGATAACATATTGTGCGCAGTGATGGTCTGTCCATCTGTCTACCTCGTCCCCCCCAAAAAAAGAAAGGAAGAAAGGGGGAAATCTCTTTGAAACAACCAAACTAACCAAAACCTACTCACAAAGTATCACCCGGCACGCCTAATTTTTCCAGCCCTGCGCGGAGTGGGTTGTATGGGTGTACCATGCTATGCTCCACGGCACCAGTGACTCTACAACGGACCTAGAGAGAGAACGTATGGTGCGTCTCGGGAATACAGCAGACTTGCAAATTAACTTACAAACCCGAAACGATCCACTGATCCACTCTCACGCGAGTTTCACAGCCGCTCAACGGAGCACTGGGAAACTAGGCCTGGGCTAAATACCCTCGCGACGAAATCTAGATGTGGCTATTGGCACGATATTGCAATTGCACATCGGAGTTTCCGAAGGCAATGTTGTTCTGCGCACGCTTATAATACAATCGCACAACATAGTAGGGGACATTACAGATATTTACCCCCGGGTATTTTTTTCCCAACAAAACCGGAAAATATATCCCCAGGGTTAAGCACACAATACCAGGGTTGCATGGAAGGGGGAAAAAAAAAACTCCTGGGACAGACGGAAAATACCCCCCACACGATACCCCGACATCCACTTTTTCAACCTTGCTTCGCCGCCACCATCCTCCTCCACCACACGCCAGAGCAACCCCCAGCACGACGCCAGAGTTAGCTAGAACTTACGCCACCCCAAGCCATTGCAACCCCAAACACCTTTCCACCACCAAACCCACTCACCAAATATCACCCACGGCAATTATACCCGAGGAACCCCCCCTTGCATGGTTACATGGGCGCATGCTAAGCTTTTGGCTGACACGGTGTAACGTGGGAAGGCGACTTGTAAGTTAGCTCGGCAGCAGATACGGTACTGGCGCTGTGGCGCGCATTCGGAAAGAGAGCTGGTGCCTAGACCCCCCTCAAAGAATTACAAAGTAGGGCACAGCAAGAAAAGCGTTTCAGAAGGGTATACCTGTGACCGGGGGTAAACCTGCCAGACCGAACAGAGGTGAAACGCGCAGTGCCCGCAATCTACGAGTAGATCTACAAATGTATCACCGGGGGTGTATCCGGGAAGATTCAAGGTTGAAAGAAGTGCGCTTCGGATGGAAGTCTATGCGATGACTGCCCCTATAGTACGATAGATCGGGATGGAGTCATATAGAGATCCGTGAATAACCTGCCGGTGCTCGGGGCGCTTTTCTACGGGGTTGGTATTATCTGCGCCTAGCGAACATTTCAGTATCATACCGGTACCGTATCAGTGGCTTAGATCAAGAGTGATTCTTTGGACAACGGAAATTGAAATTGAAATTTCCGTTCCAAGTTAGGTTTTCTACCCACTGCGACGCAGAAGTTCACATCGGAGGGAGCAAAGTAGTGCAATTAGTTTCTCTAATCCAGGTTCTGGCCAGCATTAATAATGCTTTTTTATTTTTATTTTTTACTGGATCAGCTATTTCCCGGTTTCCATTGAGGCCAATTAGGGCCGCGGCTGCCTTCGTAGCCGTAACAGTCCTCACACACAATGCTTGCTATTGATAAGATTTTGCGCAAATCCCCGATATCAATATATTGCACTTACCTCTACCTACCCGAATTCCCCCAATTCTTCCCATCCTAAGTTACTCTCATTCTAACAGTGACTACGGTAGATTGACCGAAAACCTCTAATAGAGGTACCACAAGTGCTTGCAATAGGTCTGAATTCTATGGTAATATGTCCATTGGCTACCCTCTCAGGAAATCATTCTGTTGATCACAAATCATAACAACAGAGAATGAAAAAGCATTAATTTAATAAACATAAGACGAATTGAGACTTGAAATCCAGACCTATAGAATCAAATCCTACTACACCTATCATACATCCCGGAACGGCACTAGTACGCACTATCACCACGGTTTAAGAAAGTCGCTTTTCCTACGAAAAGTCCCCCACTATGCTAACTTCTATAGTAGAATAACATGCGCGGACAAATCCAAATCAAATAACCCCGTAGGGCATCACAATTCTTCGAAACATACACGAATTTCTGAAAAAGAAAAAGAAAAAAAGTTCAAAGTTTTAATTAACAAATTCCTGGTAAGTATTATAAACAAACGAGGTGATAAAGTATTATAAGAATGCCTATAGAACTGATGGATGGTCTTTATTTTATTTCTGGAGTGAGGATATTGTGCATCTGACGCCACCAGGGCGAGAGAGGCAATAATAAGTAAGTGAGGGAGAGGGAGAGGGAGAGGGAGAGGGAGGCATTTCGGAGCGCGGAGAATGGGAGTTTAGCAACATGAGAGATCGAAGGAAGGTGAAGAGGGGCCAAACGGGAAGGATGTAATTTAAGGGGAATAAAGTGATCCGAAGAAGTGAAGGGAACAAAAGTGCAGAAACGAAAGCAAGGCCAGTGATAAAACTAAAAAATGATGTGGGGGAAATTGAGCAAGACAAAAGTACCAATACAAGACATAAATTAACTCCAACCAGAAAACCCAAACCCAAGCAACGCCTCTAGTGATGGTGATAATAAAAAGGAATAATGACAAAGACCCAATAATAGTGAATCAATAAGAGGAGAAAGGCCCAGGCCCGTCGAAAGTTAAGCATGTAACAAAAACACATTGATCAATCAATTCCTCTTCCCCGCCTCCAATTGCTCCATCTCATCACAGAATGGATAATCCTTACCCGCACCTCCCCACCACCCACTCTTTCTGCCAATAATCATCCCAACCAAGGTGAGGCCCACCGCACCAAGAAACAGCGCATCAAACCACCTATCTACGAACGCGGGGTCGAGGGGCGCGCCCAACGCCTCGGTGATCACAGTGCTCATATGCGGGGGCAAATTACTCCTAAGCAAAAGTGCCGAGGCGAGAACATAGACAGCGCTGATCTGAGATACGAAGAGTGCGAGGTTCGGATTCTCGCCCCCGACGGCATGACCCATGACTCCAGGAGCCGCGCGAGTGAGCATATTGAAGGTTGTCATGGCTGAGTTCAACGAGCCGGCAATAATGACTCCTGAGAGAGCGAAGCCAATTTGGCGGGACCAGGCAACACGATCAAGATGTGGGTCCCAGTGCTTCGCGATGATTGCCAGGACGTTATTTATAGGATCACTTTGCGAGAAAGAAGATTTGTTTCGGTGTAAGTGAGGGACATGGGCCAGGGAGGTTGCGATGATCCTGTAGACGCAATAGACAGAGAAGCCGTAGGAAATAGTTTGTAGTACACGCCCAATTAAGGACTTGGCTTGTTGCTCCGATAACAGACGGCGTTGAAGCTCTACAAACTCTACAGCGAGTGAAGTACGCATTGTCTCTAATCCACTAACTTCCTTAGCTAATACGGCATGTTCTGCAGAAATATATTAGCACGATCAGCTCTTTGAAATAAGAGTAGTAACTTAGAGAACAAACCCTGAGCATCAGCGTCTCCACGAATTGAAGAAAGAACTTTACTCATCAATCCTTCCTGAGAGGCCTATAAACGGTCATTAATTAGCAAAGCCGTCAAAACAAGACACAGCCAAGCATTAAAGACAAAAGTCCCCCCACCTTCTTATCTCGGATCTTTTTCTCCAAGATCCTCATCCTGTTGCACTTAGTTTCAAGCATCTCAATAGTAGCATCCAGGCCACCTTGAGCGCGCGAGATGTCAATTTCGGTAATGGGCCTCGCTTTGACGGTAAAGTTATGCCATGGCGAAGAAACACAACCGAACCCGGCTGAAAAACGCTAGTCAGTGAATGTTTCCCTGCGGTACGGATGCTTGAAGTTAGCTAAACAATGCAAACTCACATAATAATGCCATCAACTAAATATACGGTTAGGACTGTAGCGAGCCAAATATTCGGAGATTAGACTTACTGAGACACCTATCACGCCCACTCTTGCTAGACATTCTTCCCTCAGAGTTCTAGTAGCTAGAAAGCCAAGCACCGTATCAGTGAACAGGCAGACAAAAAAGTAAATACAGTACCAGTAGGCAAGCAACTCCTTACAGTTTCTCCAGAGGCTCTGATCCGCCTTTCTTATCGGCAACCGATCGCCCAAGCTCCAGAAGACCCAAAGCCATGCACCGAAAATACCTACCTCGAACAGAATAACATATCGCCTTCGCCAGGTGGATATCCTGGATCCCTCAACCAAGCTGTGCAATTCAAGCGATGGTGCAACCGCAACCAAACAGATCATCAAAACCCACACGCAGCTCTGAAAGCCAGCTTTCCGAGCCGAAGCCTCCCCCCACTCGCTCACCTCACACAGTACCAACTCTGCTAGTACGCCCGTCGCTCCGAAGATCGTCGAGAAAGTTATCGCTGCAATCCTTCGTTGCCCCCTATTCTCGTGATGAGCGTGGCGCCTGCCCGCCCCGCATAGTACCGGAAAGAGTCGCTGTAGAACGCCTAGGAAAATTATGCAGAAGGTAGCGATGAATAGGAGTGACGAGAGTGCTAGATGTGATGTTGAGTGGTGCTTCGCATAGTGCGGTACACAGTCGTCATCGCAAAGGTCTGGCTTAGCGTGAATTTCCGCTGGTAGCATTTAGTGGAGGCAACTGTGGCTTTCCCTAGAGGCGATCGACCAGAGGATTTTGCTCGAGCACGATTCGGTTAAAGAAGGCGTGTTATTCGATTGGTTTTTTTCCGCAAAGGTGCACTATGATGGCGAGGATGTTTGGAAGGTTGTAGTCTGGGAGTGCCGAAACGTTGAAAGGCTCGCATGGAGGTTGGGGTGGGTGGGAACCAACGATCGCCGTGCTACCCGTTCACTCGCTTGCAGATAGAAGTGTAGTGTGCCTGTACAGCACAGTTACAAGCAACTTTACTCTACCTACAGAGCCCAGAAACATGTATCCACAAACTACTCGTACAGGCGATCCACGGGCAGTCCTTCCAAGCTCCAGCCACCGCTATTTCGACCCTAATAAAATACTCGTGATGAAGAGCTCTCATGATAATCAGGTGCACGATAGTGTCAATGATTGCAAGTTATAATTATCGAATAATATTAAAGATACAAAGCGAATGAAGAATGATCCCAGAGACAAAAAGAAAGGAAATATTGCAAGCGTTCTAGTAGTAGTAGTAGTAGTAGTACAAGGAGAAGTACAACAGGTCTTTAAAAAAAAAAGATAAAAAAAAGATAAAAAAAAAAAGGAAACCCACGGAGAACGAAAATGAAATAATAAAAATAAATATAAAGAGTCCAAACTATCCCAAGAGGAAAAGAATCTAATAGCGCCAAGAGAAGTTGTTTGCCCTCGTCTAATGATTTTTTTAGAGAACCATCGATAGAAGGACCCGATTTTTATCTGCCGTTTCATGCTCTAGGGAAAGATATTGATGTTTTCAGTGGTAGTTGCTTATGATTCGAAGCCATTCGTTTGATAGTCGAGAAGCCCTCTTAGGTAGAATAGTTCCCCGCGGCGGCGTAGGCCTCAGAAAGAGTGTTTGCGGAGTCTGCGTTTTGGCGGCTCTGGTGGTCGTAGATACCGGTAGGTTGTGCAAGCTTGGACCGCCTGCCAGTATGAAATTTGCCACATTCAATGCAAGCAGCATGAATTGCGGGGTCGTGTGGACCAAATCCACAGTTTTCCTGTAAAATGTATGAGCAAATGGTCCCAATAGGTAAAGCAGAGTAAGGAATGACTTACACAAAACCAACTAGGCATTTTAATGGGATGAGGAGGGCGGGTGGTTCCTGAAGTTGTGGAGGGGTGCGTAGGGCAGAAAGATTGCTAGATTGAATGCTTTTGAGATCAGGGGACTTGGGTAGTATATGTAGCTTTGAAGGCGGTGGCTGCTCTGGAAGGTTGTAGCGGACCGTTTGCTCTTGGATGTGTTTGAAATATCAGATGAGAAGGAGATAGCGTCTCTTTTAAAGGCGTAAGAGTAGAATCTAGGGCACAGGAAGACCGTAAGGCTGCGGTTTTCAAATCCCAAAACACCAATGCTGATGCGCCGCCATAATCTCTCATCTCCCACAATTAATTGTGCGATGATACTGAATGAGGTGCGAAACCAAAGTTCATAGACGAACCACGGCGAAATGGCCGTCGTAAGTTCGCGGGTAAGATTGGATAAGGTGATAAGTGGTAGAAAAGCACTCCGCTCAGTCTCATATCTGAATTGTGGTTGGGTATTGGCCGCGGGCACAGCCGGTGTCAGTGGGAAGGAGGGGTACTTCATGTTCGCAGGGAGATTGAGGCTTGACACAGCGCAGGTACAGAAAAGCTTCTGTTGCCTAACCTCTGCTGTGTCGAGACCACACAACGTAGCCCTAATCATACGCCCCCGCCTCATCGCACTGGGCATCTCCCAACGGTTGGTACCTGCAGCAAGCAAGCAGCAAGCCGGAAGATAGCAAAAGTTCCGGATTCCACCTAGCACCCGACATCTCCCTCCCATGGAATCTATCCCAGGGTCTAGAAGGTGCGCTGCCCTCACAAAAGATGCGCACGAAGCCCAAGCTGCCCCACCGCCCCACCACTTCCCACAACAGTTCCATCCGACGTCATAATCTGTGAAGATAGAAATTGAAGACAATTTCGCCTTTTCTAGTCAGTATCTCGGGTATACTAGAAGTTATCAGAGTCCACAGGTTGTAAAGGCGCTCGGAAAGGAGCCTCGCCAGGTGGCAAAGAGATGAAACTCGGATGAGTCGTTGGGTTTTGTTGTGAGGCTCGAAAGTGTCCTTATACTCGAGTAAGTTATGATACTAAGCCCCCGCTCATCACTTAGCGGCGTTTTATATTTCCTCTAGCAATCTCCGGACCTCCGAAGACTATCCCGACTTCACGGGGCCCGCCGACTGAGATTCCGACAGAAAAAGGCCGTTAGAATCAAGGCATTCAGCCCCGGGCCAAAAAAAGCGCTCTTCGAATGCCAAGTTTTGAGTGGGTCTGTCAGATTGTATACAAAAAAAGTGTTACACACACTAAAGTCCTTTCAACTCGAAAGACTTGCATGAGCGCTTCTCAACCCCGGGGCTGAATGCCTCTAGCGGCACAAAGTTCTAAGAACACAACGACGTGCGCAGAACCAAATTCCGAATCACTACTCCCTTCATTTCAACCAGAGATGAACTGGGCAGTCCTTGGTTGTGTTGGCTCTCGAGTCATGCGCTGCAGTACCCACGTGACATGACAGGTTGTAACCAACCTAACCACCACCACCACCACAACGTAAACGAAGGAGATGCTTAGGCCTTAAAGCTGACAAAACTTGATGGAGGATCAAGAAGTGTGCCTTGCACCCCAGAGATCTTGGGGTCCATTCCAACTTCACCAAGACCTAGCTGAGGTACAGTATCGCACACATTCAATCGCCTTTAATGGAAAAGGGGGGCCCAGACAATGAACAACTGGCCAACAGTCAGCTTGAATTTTTTTCCTTTCGTTCAGTACTAAATCGAAACCATGGCACAATTGTTTTTTCCCTCTTCCTGTGCACCTAAATGAGGTATGTTCTAGAAGAAAGGAAAGCAGGAAACCTATGGAGCTTCGCCGTGTTTGGTCATAGCCATAAGGTCTAAGGCTCTCTGTCCAAAGTAGCAGGCACAACTGAAAAGAGGGAGTTTATTCCGTCGCTGGTGGGACCTGCGAGGCAGAAGTCGGAGAGGCGGAGCCTGGTTTTGTATGAACTCACTAGTGTGTAGAACTCAGCGTTTCGCTAGAGACATTAATTCAAAAGCTATTTGGTCCATTCCTAAGGTTTAGTTCCTTCCCCTCCCTCTCATCGGAGCCCCATCATATCGGTGCGCCGTAAGACTGATCCATTTCCTTCTTTTTTTCCATCGAGGTTCTTCACCCCGGACACGATGCAGTGCCAAAAGCTCAACCCAAACAAACATCGCACCCAAGCGAAGCACAGTACCTACTGTGACCAGTACGAACCTCGCAAAATATTGTCGTACAATAGGAGCCGATAAGCTTTGAAGATCGGCCGCAGCATCTCGGGAATTGAGGATTAGAAAGAGAAGAAAAAGATCAAAAGCCCGAACGAACCTCGAGGCGCCTGATTGAGGGGATTGCTCTCTGCTTATAACCCTCGAGCACACCTAAGCTTCGGCGCGTTTCAACCTACCGGTAAGCGGCTCAGCATATTACCGGTAACGACAAAAATCCCAAGTCTCAGCTCATCCCCGAGGTAACCTAGCAGTCATCAGCGGGTCATGATAGCGATACGAGAAGCGGCTAGGTTTCGCTTCACATACTCGAGGGCGGGAGGCTTTCGCGTGGGGGGTAGGGTAAGAGAACCCCACCAGAGGCAGTCCTAAAAGGAATGCCAAGACTGGGGAATCTGCATTATTGGCTGATACACTCGTGCTGCTGGATCCAAATGGGCCTAGACCTGGGAGGTGCACTTGTTCCCGATCGGCTGCTGGACCAATTGTGCAATAGAATTGGCGTTTAAACGACGCAAGCGCGTAACCGCTTAGTACACCGGTCGGAATGTTCAAGCTGAGATGAGAAAACGTTAAGGCCAGGTGAGGACCAGGGGAGTCGGCTCGACGAATTGGCTGAGGTGGTAGTCATATAATAACAAACCCAGTTCCTTTCCAATAGGACCCCAATGGTACAGGGCCTCAGGCCACTTTTAATTCAGCTCGCGGATGGGGTTTGTAAGTTTTAACCCCTTAATCTACTGTATGGGTCTCTGATCTGCGTGCATCACCGACCCCCGTGGGCTTGAGATTGGGAAACAGACCTCAATCACATGGCATTAGGCCTACAAAATCACCAACTGCATAGTCTATCAGCCATTCACGCGGAAAAACATGACTAGCCAAGAGATTAGATGCTAGGGTGGGAAAAACCCTAGAATGGGTAATACCTAAGGAGCCTAAGCCCTAACCAGAATAACCTATTGTGACCAACATGCCTTATGCCGAAGTTAATCTATGTTAATCCAGAGATTATCTTATAAGGCCCCGCCATAAAAGTGGGGGCTAAGCAAGGGGATATCCAAATCACCTGTTGGATGCCTCATGCAACTCAAGGGCGTGCTGGTATATATGGTCGAAGAACTGAAGCCCTTTTAAAACACATCACTCCTCCAATAGTGTTCACCTCCAAACAAGCGATATAGAAACACAACTTGCTGACCCTGAAAGCGCCTATTGAAGCTAGTTTCGTCATTCGCGCCTTTTGAGAGTCTAGGGGAGGCTCTTCCCTAATCACTCGTCCTGTGCCGGTAAATGAATTGAGCCCGTTCAGGAATCAACTACCCCAACACCTTCTATCCTAACTAATCTAACGACGGCTATTGAGGTTGTTACTCAGACAGCCCTCTCTCATACCAGATTGAACTAGTGACGAAGTGTGACCCTTATTCCACAATGGGAGAGCACGGTCCCAATTACCAGCCAGTCAGCTGTGCTCGGGCATCGTGGCATGCTATTCCTCATCTCATAATCATACTAAAATGGCTATGTCTTTTCAAGTAATATTAAGTGGCACATATCCTAACGCATCAAAGCAATAGCCACTCCTAAGGATACTTTATGCAACGCTACGGGGCACAACAAACCGCCATCGAAATGCGTCTCAATTCCGACAAAACTGGACAAATGCAACATGTGCCCTTAGGACTGCTGAATTTGGACAATTGGACCGTAAGTAATGAGGATCCTCACACACTAATTCCAAAGGCCACGCCTAGCAAGCACACCCAACATAGAACTAATTCCCCGAACGCTCGCGCCATGATAGATGAGTACTAAACCTCCTACGAACTCAACAATAGCACATGTTCGATTGGCACCCCCCCCCAAAAGAAAAAAAATGAACACACACAATTCCAAGCCCTTAGGTCGCCTGCTCCATCTAATATCATACCTTTAGTCTCCAGAACACCCTGTTGGCAAAGAAAACTAAAAAAAGCTATCATTGACATCCACAGGCACATCCCACCACCCACATTCTTGACCTCTAATCCCCCAACCATTGAAAAGAGTCGCCCCACTACAACGCAATTCTCCCCTATCCGAGCCGGCAGCACCCCAGTTTGAAGATCGCATACTCGTCACTATGCTCGTATTCCCTCCTAACCCCTAACCCTCCCCTCCCCTCCCTCGATTATTCGTTCCTTCAACAGAACTGAACCCGACAGGCACTAACAACCCCGCGCACACCCCACCCACTGCACCCGACTACACAACCCCTGCTACAGGGCCTTCCGGTGCCTTACGGTACCCCGCTAACAAACCCTAACCCTCCACAAACTAAAGAAAAAATAAACTCTGATCAATCGTAAAACATTCCACGATAGTCCTAGCCAATCCACCAGTGACGACGTTCTTACCGCACTCACAGAAGTTTTATATATTCGCCTGTCCAGAAGTCTTTATTCTGTCGATCACGGGACATCATTCGGAAATGGGCCCTGTGATTGGTTGGTCAGGCATGCAGGCGTGGCAGGCAATTAGTACCGTATGTGGGGACCTTTGTTTTTGTGGGGGAGGGGGGGGCGGGAGGGATAGTATGGTTCGTGCTCGGGCAACGTGCACAGCGGGGAAACGTCCGCCTTTTAACGGTAGGTGCTGGCATGAATCGGAGATGTGATATCATAGGTGCGATAATGATAGAGGTTTATCTTTGTGCAGTGCCATAGCGTCGGGATAGGATATCCCACTTTGAGGGTATTTTCCAGACTTAAGTTACTAGGATTCCTGCAGGCGGACAGGCAGGCGGGAAAGCAGGCGGGAACTAGCGATCTTCGTGGATGGGTGGTTGGTTTAGAGAGTACTCGAGTATTAGGCATTCCATTGCAGTTTCGTTATCCGATAGTTGCCCTACCGGTACGGTACAGTACTAGTCTCAGGGAATTGACGTGATGCTGTGTTGTCCTCCCACAACCTAACCTCTATTCTGGGGAACCAGAAGTTCCTCCGAAGAAAAGCATATATTATACAAGGTATGATAGGTCACCTCCGAGCACGTGCCAACTCCCCTCTACCCTCTAAATGCTTAACTACCGTATTTCCTTCCAATTTTACTTTTTCCAACTCACCTTTCTGCACTTATGCGCCTTCAGAGTATGATAGTAATGTCGGAGTGTTTCCTTGCCTATCACACTCCCACTGGATCCTTCAATGCCCGCCCCTAACTGGAGGGGAAGGTGGTAGAGCGTAGCCTGACGCCACCTGCAAATAAATGCAAACAATGGTAATCATGGCAGACTATTCGTATACCTCGGGAAGTCAAGAAGTGCTCCCCAGTAAAGTCAGCTTAACAAACCTAACTCGGATTCCTTTCACAGAGTCGGAATCCAGTTACACTACTGGATTCTCATCCAAAAGATAGCTTTCTAGATGCGAGCACTCATAGTCAAGATACAACCCCTCAATTGTGATGAATACAAGCTAGCATGGAAAGCAGAGTAAGTCGTAAGACCTCTCTGCCTCCATTACGCAATAATCTCTTGCCCATATAGGGGAGAAGCTATATGTAACTATAGCTGTACAGTTACTATGCAATAAAGAGGCCATCATAGTACTAAGAACAAGAGAGAACCAAAGATGGAACCTACACTATGATCTACTAACCACTACTACCCAAGATAGTTCAAGTAAACATAACCAAGTACATACCCACCATCTGAAAAGAGAAACAAAACTCCACCAATTACCTACACGGCCCGGCCAGATAAACTACTAGAAGCTTCTCGTGCAACCAGAGCCACCTCAAACCCCTTTATTGAAATAGCTAGATGATACTACGAAGCCAGAATACCAGCTGTGATCAGGCTACCTACAAGATTTATTATCCATCTAGCTACCATCCACCCAGCAGAGAAACCACCACCACCACCAAAGTAAATATAAACCTCATCATACCCGCACAAAATGGTACAATAACCAATCACTCCCTTGAAAACACGCACCTCCGGCCGGTACTCAACCTACCCCCGGCACAACTCCCCGACAACACGCCCCAAACCACCCACTCACACGCGTGTGGGCAGGATACCCTACATACTCCCCCACCTTCCATCCATCCATCCATCCATCCATCCATCCATCCTCAAAAAGAACACCCATCCGGTATAATTTGTGGGGATTTCGGTTGCAACGCGGAATTTTCGGACACACACACTTCGGTTACAACGGCATTTTGCCAACACATCACTTTCCTCCGGTATAGTAAGAGTTTTCACCTATCTTGCTACTCCACCCCCTCTTTTCAAAAT
>Ga0307507_10001727_pt1 | contig 48136 bp, 47 predicted proteins | sample 7_EM_MG_FD_207223 | JGI IMG/M metagenome (GOLD analysis project Ga0307507, IMG submission 207223) | Populus trichocarpa ectomycorrhiza microbial communities from riparian zone in the Pacific Northwest, United States - 7_EM | ecosystem: Host-associated > Plants > Roots > Unclassified | place...
CCCGGGGGGGGGGGGCGGGAGTGAGGGCTTAAAGCGGGGATGAGTGGGTCTGGAGTGGACATTGTGGAAGATAGATGTCAATCTGTGGTATCGAGGGGTATGGCACAAGTACGGACAAACCGGCGTAAAGTATGATGTTTTTATCTATTTTCGTTCTCGTTCGGCGGGTAATCTTGATTTCGATCTTGATACTTTTTGTGGTTTATGTCGGTGGGTAATCCCGATCTTGACAGCTCTCATATATCTCATAGTCTACCGGCGGCGGCAGCAGCTCCTTATCGTCAACATCAAACATGTTACAGTACGAGTATGATAGCGTCTTTATCTATTCCATTCTGTTCTTGAGGATCTTGATCCCTAGTTGACTTTTTTCATAGTTTTCACCGATGACGGCGGGATGGGCTAACGCGTACGATACTTTACCAGGCCGACAGCGGCTGCGGCGGCGGCGGCGGCGGTGTGTGAGTACAGTGCATCCGTTTGGCCATGATCGGAGCATTTGATGTTTTTATATCTTTTTCTATGCGCCCTGGATAGGGTCGATGGTATTGTATAGGTATGTATGGGATTTGGAGAAAATTAGTAGGGCAAAATTCACTTGTATTTCCCCTCGCCAATCTGAACATAGAGATTCCTGTGCGGGAGGGAGAAGGCACCTTGCCTGTGCGTGTGGCACACATTACACAAGGCTCCAACAGGTGCCAGAACTTCCGGGAATCGCGGTGAGATAAGGATAAGGGGGGAATAGGGGGAGGGGGAAGGTAGGGTGAGAGAAAGAGAGAGATCAAGAATAATAGGAGTACATACCTATGCTTATCCTACTCTCCTCTCGCCAATCTACCCATACCCTACTCCCCTGTAGTATGTACCAGCATGCGCGCCCGTTAGAATGATACCAGTGTCGCCATCGGAAACCAGCAGATCAGGCACAGTCGACCCCCTTCCTTGTGTTGTGCTGTAAGTGCCTACTCCTTCCGATCCATCCACCTTCGATAGGGGAGAACAAGAAAAAAGAAGAATACCCCCATACTTAAACCTCCACCGCTCGCGCGTGAGGAGTTGGATTTGTAGTCATGATCAATCACTCGTGAAATACGTGGGACGGATTTGGGATAGGTTTGGATTGGATTGGGATAGGTTTGGATTGGATTGGGGCATTGGGGATCTGTAGGAGTATTGATGATTAGTGTATGTGTGTATGTATGCATGTATGTGTGTATGTATGTGTATGCGTATGTATGCATGGGTGGAGTATTGTCGTGGCGGAAAATGGGCGAGAGGTTGGTGGGGGCTTGTTGGTGAAGGGCGGGTTACGATATGAGTGGCGCGATGATTCATTCTACTTTGCTGGTGGGTATATGTGCATGCTGCTTCAAGTTCAGCTAGAGTGTGCCGTATTGTAATTGTTACTTGTTGGGTGGGTATCGGATTTGTCTACCTCGTCGTGTGTCAATTAGTCAGGGAGTGGTTAAGGAAGCGGTAATACTCACACTCACGCCGATTCCTGTATGAAGTGAAGTGTTTCATTTCTTCCCCTTTCTTCCCTTCTCCTTTCTCACCTCACTTTTCTTCTAACTCCCCCTACCCCTTCCTACCCATCCATATATCATCCGGGAATGGCGTGATGACCTGTTCATCCCATGATCAATCCTGAAATTAGTTCGCTCCCAGCGGCACCGTCGTGTACTATACTTAACTAGAATTAATCAATGTAAGAAATCAGTCACATAGATAAAAAAGAACTCATGCAGCAAACAATCCTATGTATCTATATGCCCCCTCCTCCCTTATGCCTACCGACTGCCACACGCCCTACATACGTGCGGCAGTTTGGGTACGAGCTGATTGGACGAGTGGCTTTATTCGGGGATCAATTGGTCGCGCCAGAAGGATAGGAAGTTGATTGACCGGTTGGGTTCTCGATATATCGTGCCGATAATTACGTGCTGCTGGGTGAGTGAGGAAAGATAAATGCGAGTGATATGTTGTGCGTATTCGTCTCGGAAGTGAAGTGCTGCGGTAAGAGAATTGAAAGAAATAGAGTGCGCTTTATGCCGTGTTTTGGAGTAATTGATATCGTGAATAGATAAGTTAATTTGGGAGACACCGCAGGTAGTTAGATGGACAGCTACCTACATTGGGGGGATGGATGGGTGGATGGATAGGGAATCTCATCGCCTGATGAATGCTTTTTATTTTCTTTGGTGGAAACAATGCTGGCGATGAAGGTGGTGATGGTGATGACGATAGCGATGGCAGTGAGGCTTGCTGGCTGGTGGTATTTTTGATACTAAGTGAAAAGGGATTGCTTTCCAATACTCCTGCCTTTGCTTCTGTGTTTTTCATGATTCTGATTCTGGCTGCTTGAGTTGTGCTGGACTCTACCATGGTTTGGTTTATCCGTGACCCTGCTCTGTACGAGTAAGTGCTCGAGTAAGTAGGTACTGTACGATGGATTTCGGCCTAGCACTGCATATAGCTTAATTGCGTTCTTAAAAACTAGAACCTTCGGATCTGCCAGCGTAAGCTCTCTTTTCTTTTTTCTTTTGTCGAATTCCTTCTTTGCAGGGCTTGCTTCATAGTTACCTTCCTTTATTCTTTTCCTCATCTGCGCAGCACGGTAAATTATCGCCCGAACGTGTCTAGCCCAAATATGAACTTCCAAAGCGCTCACCAAAGAGCGCCGCACAATACAGTACTGTACTGTACTCGAGTACCGCGAGAACGAGAATGAGAAAAGAGAGGGAAATCACCACCTGACAGATGCGAAGTGCGTTGTCCACCTCCTTCTAGCTATTAATTTAGCGAATGGGATTGAAGAATAGCCCAAGTAGATTATCGCTGCTATCGACGTACTGTGTTCAGGAATATATTTGTCTCAGTGCGGTACTGTACGGTACCTGCAAGGTAGTTTTTCTCGACCTCCCTTTTCTCTTTCATCCCACTTTGCCCCTCTTTCCTCCTACTTCCCACTTCCAAGGATGAGACCTACCGAGGCGTGGTCTGATGGTTCGGATGGGTGCTTTATCAGATCTCGCGAACCAGTAATTTCAGATGCCCTGCATGCGGCGCCGAGTGGGAAAATCTGCATTCGGGTATTCGAAACGGAAACGTTTGTTTTTTCGCAACGTTTATTGGAAGGGGGTTTTTTTCTTTTTTTTCTAGTCTCTGCCGAGGCTTTTCTTTTAGTAGCATACTTGAGTACCGCACTCGCACTTTGATGCAGATCTTCCTCCTGTGATGTTGCTGCTGTGACGCTGGCTGGTTATCGAAATTGATGGTGGGGCGAAATGGAATGGAAAGGAAAGGAATTTTTATTTCCTTGATGTTATGTGGCAGTTGCGTTGGGTCAGCGCTAGAACCGTTGGTTACATGGGATTAGCTGGCATGCATACCCAATAGCTTTTGGCAATTGCCTGCTGCCCCTCACAGAAGACTTTTTGTAGTCTATTGCCGAGAACCGGAATATTTGCGCTTTGATGATCAATAAAGGTACTGCACTGTACTCGAGTAGTACAAGTATCACTCGGCCTTGGCGGTACGTACCCTAGCCTCGTTTCAGTTTATGAAAACTCTGCAAAGGGATTTTGCGATAGTTGTATTAGAGTCTACGTATTTATTATATCAAAGTAGAAGTATCTTTTGTCTGGCAGGAGCGCGGGAGGCCTGGGTTTCGTTCGTTACTTGCATAGACTTCTTTTCTGATTTATTGGGAGAGAAATGTTTCTGCCTTGCATTTTTCGTATCGCCGTGGGCAGGGTAGAGTATTTTGATAAACCCACCTCGAATAGGATATCTTCCAGTCCGCTTAGAATTCGGTTTTCAAGAAAAATACCTTATGAATGCATTGCAGATTGTGCTGTTCAATCCTCACCCGAAGTAAATATGCAAGACGAAGTAGTTCATCCTGCAACTAGAGTAAATTGATCCGGGCGTCCAATGTCGTCTCTTCAATGCTCTCTCTTAAGCATTTTCAATCCAACCCCACCAAATCCTTTGGCTGGGGAGGTTCATATGTATTACGAAGTCGATTGAAGCTCAAAAGATCCTTGGGTGAGCGTACACCGAATACCCGGATTTTAACCATGAAAGCGGCAAGCCACTACCACTTCCTCCAGTGGCCCTTTCCTTGCGCTCGCGTTCGACTGGCCAGTATCGCTGGGTAACAACACGATACATTAAAGACCTTAGGGGGTGGCCGTATTTAACTATATGGTTTCAACTCTTGTTGGGGAGATCAAATACTTGGTAAGAATCGTGCACAATAATAACGAGCTATCAAACGCTGTCTGTAGCCGAGGGGAAAGTGGACAACTATCGTGCTAGAGCATAACATTAGCATAGTAATAGACTGATAAGTTAAGGTATGTGTCTTTCTTTCTTTCTTTTTTCGCTTTGTTCTGCTGTATCGCTAATAGAAGCGGCCTTAATGCCTCGCGTCTTTAGACGCATTGTCTAAATGGTTGAGGGGGGGCGATGTTTCGATTCAACCTTATTTTACTGGCTTAGCTCTAAGGCGGCTGTTCCGATCCCACGCTTCCGGATGAATTGAAACATGGCTTTACCTATCGCTGAACAGCCGGGGAACCAATGTTTCTTTTGCTCTTTACAACCCCAAAGAAAATTATCCGGACAAACGGCCGATGAACCCGAAGAGATAGACATCCTTCTTTCGTTTGCTCTCGATGAAGTTGATTTGCTGGCAGAGAGAGTAATTGGATGGGCCAGTTTGAGAGAAGTGTGGCTGGATGGAGGGGGGGGAGACAACCGCCTAATTCCATCCCTATGATAACCGTTTCTCTTCAGTGGGTCCCTTTGTTTCCTTCAGGATGGGAGAAAATAAGCTAAGATAAAGGTGGTGCTGAGGGGTTGCTTACAACCAGCGGAGCAGAACGTGCGTAACGACGAAATAGAAAGCAAACTGCCTAAAAAGGAAGTGATCTGCCCCTCAAGGATGCCAACGGCAAGGCAAGCGAAAAGAGAAGAAGAGGGTTGCCGTTGCGGCTTTGGTTCTGTTTGATATTGCTCCTACTAAAGTACTGTATTGATCCATTTCTTCTCCCCCAGCATGAAAAGGGAGGAAGGAGGGAGGGATTAGACACGGCCAGCAAGCCAGTAGAAAGTGTCGAGTTGTGGTTTGGTCTGGGTGCTCTAAATTCTGTAGTCACTCGATAGTGCCATGCAATAACTGTAGCATGTACGGCTGGCATATGCAATAGCAGCAGCAGCAGCAGGCAGGCAGGCGAGCAGCAAAGCAGAGCAAGAGAGCAGGTTTTCTTTCCTTCTTTCTTTTTTTTTTGGAAAAAAGGCCCGCGTTAGCTACCGAAGAGCATAGCTCCGCCACCAGATCTGCATCAGGGAAGAAAGGGATTCCATTTCGCGCAACTTTGATTTGCTTGCGGAGAGTACTCGAGCACAGTAGGCTACCGGTAGGGAGAAAAGAAGTGTGAAAAAAAGAGGCATGTAGAGCAAATGGGTAATTGAGTGACAACTGGGAACAGCCACAGATTGAACATATCCGTATCAAGTGTGAGGTGTAAGAGAGGGAGAAAAAGGAAAAAAAAAAGAGAGAGGACCAGCGAACAAGGTGCAAGAAGTCGGGAGAGCCTTCTCTGCACTGCTGCCAATATTGGTAAATCTCGCTCTTGGGATCCGTCCCACTCGTTTCCCTGTCAGTCCCGTGTTTCCCTCCCACCTCCGCTTTTGTCTCTTAGGTGCTGGCGGCGGCGAGCCTCTCACCACCTCCTCCTCTCTTCTCTGTTCCTCCTCACTCCTCTTAACTCTTCCTCTCAACCCCCTTTAAAGTCCCCCATCCGCCGTTGAGAGGAATTATTCTTTCCAACAATCAGGACGCGCTTTCAAGATGACGGACGTCTATTGCACTGTGAGTTTTACTTCTATTCACACCCCAATCCATTGAAGGCTGGTTGTCGTCATAACCAATTTTTCCCCAATATCAGCCCGTTGATCCACCAAGTTTTTTCTTGTGTCCCGTTACATGTGGCTAACCAAACTGTTTCACCACAGCTACTATTGAGTGACAGCTACCTCCCAGGTTAGTCCTTTCTCCTTCCACTTCGAAAATTTAATGGGTAAAATCGATTTTTTTACTCACAAACGTCTCAGGCGCCCAAGTACTAGCATACTCTCTCCGCGATGGGGGCACATCAAAGAAGCTCGCGGTTTTGGTGACCTTAGAGACCTTATCCGAGGAAACGATCGAGGAGTTGAAGGTTTGCTCAATGCTTTTCTAAATAGTGAGGGTAGTTAGTGTTTGTCTAAAAACTCACTATTTATTCAATTCCAGCGTCTCTTTGACTACGTCATTCCGGTGGACCCTATCTATAATGAGGCTACTACCAATCTCAGGCTGATGAACCGTTTGGACCTCAATGCTGCCTTCACCAAGATAAATTTGTGGAAGCAAACTCAATTCCGAAAGATTGTCTATATTGATGCCGATGTTGTCTCAATCCGTCCTCCGGATGAGTTGTTTGAGCTTGAGGCCGACTTCGCTGTATGTCTCAGTTTCCCGTAAAGAGGTTTTATCCAAGGTGCTAATTATGCTTTTTCCTTCTATAGGCGGCTCCGGATATTGGTTGGCCCGACTGTTTCAACTCGGTAGGTTTATCCTGTGGGATTGATATTGATTTATGAGATGGCTAATGTTCATCTAGGGAGTGATGTTGCTTCGTCCTCATATGGGAACTTACTACTCTCTCCTTCAGCTCGCTGGGCGTGGTGTTTCTTTTGATGGTACGTCATTGCGGCGCTGCCCTTGCTCTGTTGCTACCGCTGATGAAATGAGCAGGTGCCGATCAGGGTCTCTTGAATTCCTATTTCAAGAATTGGCATCGCATCTCCTTCACATATAATTGCACGCCTTCCGGCCATTATCAGCGAGTTACTCTCTGCCCGGGTGGATGAATTTTTATTAATTATTGTTGCCAGATACACCCCCGCCTTTACTCACTACGGAGCGAACATCTCTTTGGCACATTTCATCGGGGCCGAGAAGCCATGGAATATCGGGAGGTCCTCTATCAAGCAGTCTGGTTCGACTAACTCAAGCGGTACGCCATATCACCAACTTTTGGGCTATTGGTGGGCGACTTGGGATAAGCATTTCAGAGGTCAGCAAGAAAGCTCGAACGACTCCACTACTGGTGGCTCTAGTTATCGAGGATCTGCTGGTGGGCCTGGATCTGGTTTTAGGCAAGCCTATTCGGGCCCAGTTGGAAACCAGGCTAGTGAATCGGGATCTCAGCAGCACGGAACCGGATCATCTGGCACTCAACACCAATCAAGAGCGTCTGAGAAGGCCCCTGCACGTGAAGACACTGACAAGCTCGCCCCGGAACCCCAGCAACTGCCATTCCATGGGTCATTCCCAGATGTCGTTGATACTCCCCAAGGGCCCGTCGACCAAGCCCAATTCTTTCAAACTGGTCCAACCACCTATCAGGTTTCTGATATTCAGGTTGGACGCTCTGCTCCTCGATCTTCCTCTCCCCCACCTCAACAGGAGCAACAGGCGCCCCCGGTGATACCGTTCTCTACACCATATTATAACTGGGATCCTACTCGGTAAGCTTTTTTCTTTTTTTCTTTTCTATCTGAACAGTGTTCTGACTACTCTTTCAGCTCAGCTCCACCAGTTGATGGCGCTCCAGAAGCCAACCACTTCCCCCGCCAGTTCTACTCCAATGAATGGGATAACCCTGCACCAGCATTCAAGACTCCACCGCCTGCCCCCCCACAGGGACAGAAGAAGTGGTTTGCCAGCCGTGAGAAGACCCCTGAGCCTCCGCGGGAGCCTCCGCTAAGGCAGATTTTCCCATGGGAGAATAAACCAAGAACCACTACTCGCGTGTTTGCCGATGACCCACCGGTCGAGGAACATATTGAAGAGCCGGAAGACGATGAGGAGGAGGGAGAAGATGAGGAGGAAGAGGAAGAGGTACAAGAGGAGCCGGAGCCCCCAATCACCAAGGAGGAGGCCACTGCGTGGAGGACATATGTTCAAGAAAATGAGTGGGATGCGATTCCAGGAATCCAAGACTATGTCTCGGATTTAAAGCGTCGTGGGGGTCACGTAATCCAGTCTCTCGAGGCCAGTCCCCGCATCCCGGGTTACTTCGTCCCCCTCCTTAGTCAGGAAAGGCCATCTTTGCCCGTGACCCCGAATCCCGTCAAAAGAAGAACCGCACAGTGGACCGCTGAAGAGCAACCCCAATTCCCAAGTGCCCGTGGAATTCCTTCTCAGGAGGACTGGGTACGGGCTGAACTCCGCTTTTATTGTAAGACTTGGAATGCCTACTGACACCCTTTTAACAGGACCCTCATGCAAAGCTCGATGAACTTAGACGCCTTCCGCCTTCTTTCATCTCTACCCTCAGTAATACAGATATGAGCAACGATGCTGCCCGGGCCCAAACCGAGAAGGGAGCCATTGCTCCTAAGGCACCAGTGGAGGTTCAAGCTCAAGCGGAAGTTACCGTCTCACCTCCTTCCCCTGTCTATAGTAATAGCTCAGTCCAGACCGAGAGCCCGAAGCTTGAGGATAGAGCAACACAGGTCGACATCCCTGAGGCCGAGGACAAGAAGTCGTTGGCTGGTTCATCCAGCGCTAGCCTAAAGACTGACAGTGACATTTCCCTCGGAAAGCGTTCCATCGAGTCTCAATCACCTCCCAAGTCTCCCGAATCAAAGGTAAGCCTTATCGCTCCTGAGGGGATGCAGATGAATGACATATGCTGACTCAATCCTTTTCTTAACCCTAGGAGAAGGAAAAGCGCCGCTCGATGAATCTTCAAAAGCTGCTACCCAGATACTGGGGCAAGACGTCAGAATCGCGTCGGCAGGCGGCTTCGAGATAATTTCGACGCTCGCCCTGAAGCTGAGGCGAAGGCATAGATTGGATCTACGATGGGTATAATGTTTTTTCTTATTTCAGTTACGTCTTGTTCTCTCAGTTCTGCATACTCTTGGGCTCTAGTCCTTTCCTTAGCTGGAAAATTTTTCCGAAGTTGGTAGTGACTCTGCATGCTCTTGAGATTATGGGTGTTCGCATAGAGCGGTTTCGATATGTCGACTACATGGGCAGCGTGTGGATTTTATATTTCTTTCATGGCGAGTCCTTGCGTTATTTTTCCTTCCCCTTTTCCAACGTCCTCATGTCCTTATCGCCCTTCGTTATGTCGCTTCCGGATGCTTTCCTACGATTTTCCTTAAGAAATGTGAATAAAGTCACAAAAAAAGTCTTTACACTACATTTTGTAACTTAAATCATGTATTGCTTTTTTTGTTGGTGATAATGAAAATGTTCACGACTATTTTCAAAACTCTTGTTCTTCGGCGCTCTCGTGATGCCGAAACCCCAACTAAAATGGCGCTATTCTCAGCAACAGTGGCCGATGCAGGGAAAAGCTGGAGAACTCCGTTGCAGGATTGCATCTCGGATGTTTCGATTGTGTTATCTCTTATCTTTGTGTGACGTGACCTGCATGCCTCCGGTTGCATTGCCGTTCTCGTAGCTAACTGGGCTGCTCGCTGCAGCCACACGCTCGTCGCAGCGAGATATGTTGCTCATAGATCATCACTCGGTGTTTGGAATTGAGCTGAGCATTACCATGGTATCATATCGAAAATGATGGGCCCGTTTTCAGCTGCGCGGGAGGTTAGTTTGGTGTGTTCTCAAGATTTTCGAGATTCGACACGGTGGATAATTGGGGCAGGTTGTTCCAGTAAGGTAGGCACTGCTACTCTATTAGGCAATCTTATCTCTAAGTCCTGTGTCATAGTATGGGTTGACCCTCTATATAGCCATCAATCTGCGTGTAGATTTCGCAGATTTTTAGCCCAGTTAATGGGCTAGGTTAGCCTCTGATATTTACAAAAGGCAGTGTGGCCGAGAAGCTCTTGCTGTGACCCAACCCTAACCTCTGGATATCCTTGAGGTACTATAAAAAGCAACAGGTGCAGGCGAAGGGATTACTCAACTGCTCCATTATCTATTTAGGTAATTTATAGCTGGGCAGGAGTGCCGTAGGGTTTTAGGGTTTATCGGTTATAGTCTACTATACCGACGCGGCTACTGCACAGAACAAGCGATTGTGCTGAAGCATTCCTTGGGGTGATGGGCCAGGTCATGCAGTACTACTTGAGTGATTTGATTGCCAAGGCATATCAGTCTTGTCCAATACCGGTATTAGTCAGGCTACCGGTATTGTACTTGTATCATGTATACTACCATGCAGCTATCCTCGTAAGCGAGTACGGGGTGGTGATTTAAATCCACGAGGAGAAAAAAAATCGTGATAAAATATGCAATTGCCGGTATACCATATCTATCAGAGCCAAATAAAGCCTCCTTTTCGTCGGCCTCTTTACCGGTCGCAGAACCAAACTGCACTCGCCAGGCCGAGAAATATGACCCCCGCCGTTCCCTACAGGTGCCCCCGGGCTCACCTATTGACCACACCGGTCCGGTGTAAGCCATGGTGTATATGCGGATATATATTACTTTTTAGAATTCCCTATTATTCCTTCTTTCTTGTTTTTGTTTTTTTTCTTTCTTTTTTTCTGGCAACAGTGATGGCAAGCCATTTTGCTAACATTCACTTGTTTAAGGAACGAAACCAAAGATAGTTTAATTATGAAGATCCTGGTGATCTTGTCATTTTTGATGGCAGGGGGTGTAGGGGAGGTAGTTGGTGTCCCGCTTGCGGAACCTCTACCACAGGCCGCGGCTACAGGACCAGCTGTCCTCAAGCAATTGCCTAGTAACCCACTCGGTATATCTTCCCCCCTTTCCTTACCAAACCATTACCCAAACTCCTTACTAACAAAACCCCCTCAAGACTGGCTCAAAGCCGAAGCCGTGGAGCCTCCTAGCAAGGACAAGGAGTTCCCAGGGATAGTGGTAACCCCATACCGAGACAAGGAGATCAACGGCGACGGTTGCAAGTCTGTACTAGAGTTGAAAAAGGACTTGGAGCGAGTGAAGGAGTTCAGCGTGGTGCGCTCTTATGGCACGAGCTGCCAGCAGGTCCAAAAGTACATCCAAGCTATGAAGGAGCTAAAGCTCGACATGAAGCTCATGCTGGGAGTGAAGGGAGACAACGCCGTCGAGGAGCTCAAGGAGCTCTGGTCTGCCCTCGGCGACAACTTTGCAATGGTGGATTCCATCTCCGTCGGCAACGAGGTGGTTCTCGGCATTCCTGAGGGGGACAAGGCCGCGAGGAACAAGCGCGTCGGCGAACTGGCCACCTACACAACCCAAGTTAGGAAGGACTTGTTGAACAAGAAGCACCCAGAGATTCCTGTAGTCATCGTGGACAGTTGGGTGGTAGTCAAAGACTATCCCGACCTCTGCAAGGCAAGTGATTACATGGCAGTCAATGTGCATCCCTGGTTCAATCCTGACCAACTGGCGAAGGATGCGGGGAAGTTTTTAGTGGATGCTGTGCTGAAGGAATTAAGGAGGGCGGTTTTCGATGCCGGGTGTCGGAAGCCGATTAGGATTACTGGTGAGGAAACATTTTGAATACCGCTATTATTGATACGGTCTGACGGGAGAGTGATTACTGATGGTCTCGCAGAAATCGGCTGGCCCCACGCAGCACTCCCGAACCCTAAAGTAACAGATAAGCGTGAAGCATCGCAGCCTGCACAGGATGAGGCTCTCAAGTCAATCGTTGAAGCTGTGGGTGGGAGTCGAGACACTATTTACCTGACGTCCGTGGATGAGAGATGGAAGGCCAAACAGGATCACGTTGATCCACTTGGTGCCGAACAAGTATCCCCCCCTTCCCCTTTCTTTCTCTTTTTCCTCTTCAATGCTGACGCCTGTCATCAAGTTCTGGGGAATCGCGAACCTCGGGCTCTTAAAAAAGCCTTGAGGAAACTCCGCCGTTCACGGGTTTCCTCCCTCTCTTTCCCTTTCGCTCATTCTTTCGTCCGTTACTGAAAAGTGATCTTTTTTTTCTCGTTTTATCCTATTTCATGTCAAGTCATTCATTTAGACCACTCTTCATGCCATATACACCCATTTTTGTTGGAGTTATTTCTAGTATAATTGAAAAATATAAGTGCTATGGGAGATGTTTTCGTATTATATAAGACAACGGTAGTCAACCAGCAAAATGATCCCTACCTTGTACGAAAACACCTCCCATGGCGCTTGTACCTGACTGTGTTAAAGTGTGACATAGGGTTTTAAGTTTGGTGGCGTCACAAAAGTGTGGGGTGCTCGGGCTGGTCATTGCAAATCGGAAACTAGTAAGATCCCTGTTCTGGTGGCCTAAAACCGTAAGGAACTCGGAAACTCAAGGTCTTTTGGAGACAATAGCAACTGAGAATAGCTGCCAAGTAAGATATCCCAAGAATAACGTGACAATAGCAGATAGAAGAGGTAAATCAGAATCGGAAACAACTCTATTTTATACAGGCTCACTAGGACGATGAAAATTACCTCCAAACTTTCGATTCTCCCTCGTCAGTTAGGGGTAAATTAACTTCAAGGGGGGGGGTCTGGTTTTTTTTGACTTCTGTAACATTGTCTTTCTTTCCAAGAAGCATGATAGCCCGACCGGCAAGCCTGCATTGACACCCAGTAGTTGCCGATTTTTAATGACCTCGCCGAGCACGGTAGCCCACCGTACCGCCCCCCCATGAATGCACTGGAGCTATAGTAAGCTAAGCTTAGACTAAGTCCGAGGTTTTTCTTTTAGCGAATCAGGCGAGCTCCCATATTTGTGGCTGGTCTAATCATCAGCCCTAGCCAGGAGTAGCTGTGCGTTATTAGGTGGTTGGGCTGGGTTGGTTGGTGGAAGGAGTGAGACTTTTCGTGCCTGTGGAATGACCGGTAGTCTAAGCCACCGGATTGCGTCATGCCGCAGAGGCAGGGATTGTAGTGAGCCACGGCACCGTAAAAACATGAAATCTACTATCTCTGCCAGCACTGCACTCTCCGGATTCTGAGTCAAAGGCTCTTGAGAAGGATTGGCCTTTTCCTAACGGGATATAACTTTGGCCCATGGGACCGGTTGGATCTCGTTAACTAGCATTCGCAATCCTGTTAGCTTGTCGAACTAAGCCTATCGTGAGCTGAGGGGCTGGTCTCCGGTGATAGTCTGATAGTGGATTTTACGAGTTTTTACGGTAGCTGAAGCTGGTGAAATGGAGGAGATAAGAGGAGGGAGGGTATTGTGGATCCTATGTGCTAGGGTCATAAGGCCTCGGTCTGACAAGCGGTAGTGGTGGCGGTGGCTGGATGGTTAAGTCCCAACATTGTCTATCACTCGCGTTATTTGTTCAGGGTGGTGGGGGACAGACATCCGTAAGTAGCTGGAAATGACCTTCAAATTCATTTGGCAAAGCCATGGCTGATAGTGATCACGAGGACAACTCCAAGAGCCCAGCGAGGCTCTGCGAATCATAAAGAATGGACGAGGGCGGGGTGGAGCCCCATAGCCTTGCGCAGTGATCCGGTACGGCAAGTTACGGCACTATAATTTCTACCATACAACTTTAGACGCACTGCTCAATCATTTCCACGCCAAGAAAATTCTCACAATGCCCTAATTCGATAACATCTGAAAAATAGCCGATGCTAACCTCCGGATCCCGCGAGATACCATAGCCTCTACAGAGTGGGTTATGCTGTATCTCGGATGTCAGGAGCTCAGTGGTAAGCCTCACCCTCCCTCGGCATTGTAGAATCTAGCCCTACATCGAGTAAGGCTAGCTGCGAGGGAGGGATTACACAAACGAGAACCAAAGGGCATGTGCTTGCAGAATTAATGAGGAATAGGCTATTGTAGAAAAGTACCAAGCTCATGAATTGGGGGGTAGGAGGAGATAAAACATGAAGAAAATCTCAGTTCCTTATTTGTTTTCTCCCAGGCACTTGCTGAGGTTCGCAGTCTTTCTATGGGATTACAAGATTTTGACAAAATTTAGGCTTTGGACATTACTGGTCTAGCGTGGCACCAATTTTCTGATTAAATGTGATTCGGGAAGACTCACATTTTAGCAGAACTCCGCCCAAATGCTAGCTCCCTTTCCTTTCTCATGATGCAGGTGGCTGGTAGTGAAGGAGACGCTTTCCCCTCTCGGCTAGGTAGAGCGAATTCTGCGGCATAACGCAGAAAGGGAGACCAGCTAAGCCTAGAATTATCTAGAACTCACGCGCGAGACTGCGCAACATCTCAGGATCTGTCTCAAGTTTGCACCTTTTCTTTATTCAAAAAAGTCACCTTTGATCCTTGTTTGCTAAAATTTCACATATATATCTGTGGGATCCTCCATTCCTCTTGGAGCTGGGCTTCGCTATTGAATAGATGGTTCAGTAAGACATATCACGATATCGGATGAGACGCGGCCGAGGGCCAAGTTGTCGCCACAAGACGCTACGGACACTGTACGATATCATACAGCAGCCACAGACTTATATTCCCCTCCTATCCGTCCAATTGGAGTCCTTGAGCTTAATAAAAACACGGAAATCGTCGCAGAAATTCGATTGCCAATTTTAGTAAGAAACACATAATAGGAAAATAGTCAACAAGTTAGCCAGCCCTTTTGTTTGAAATTACCTGCAACCCCATCACCCTAGCCCCTCCTTTAGGGGTTACAAAAAAAATCGAGAAAAATCCCAGCGGTATTACAAACTTGACCGCACCTTTCCTACAACAACAGACTTCCCTTAGTCCTACCCCTGCATTCTGTCCAAAATGGCCATGTTAAATGGCCTTAACGGTAGTGTGAAGGGGGAGGAGGTGGGGGAGGCTCGTTGGAGGATGGTGGGGGTGGAGGCGGCGGGGGTGGCGGAGCTAAGGAAGATGGTGGTGGCGGAGGTGGGTTCCCAGGGGGCGGCGGAGGCGGTGGAATGCCGAACGAAGGCGGGGGTGGAGGAGGGGCACCATAGCCTCCGGGCTAATGAAACGTGAGTATTCGCATGGGCTGATAGCACATAATATTAGGTGGAGAGTAACTTACAGGAGCACCGTAAGGAGAAGCGCCATAGCTCATGCCTGGGGCAGCCCCGGGAGCACCAGAAGCCCACGGAGGGGCGGCGCTCGCAGGAGGTGGGGGTGGTGGGATACCGTGTGATCCAGCCCAAGGGGGAGGGGCAGAGGACGCCGGTCCAGTAGGTGGTCCATGGGATTGAGATTGCCAAGGTGCGCCACTTGGTCCCGTTGGGGCATTTGTAGGAGGGGTATGGCTGTCTCCAGGGGCTCCACCGCGTCCGCGTCCGCCCATCTGCCACGGGGCGGGTCCTCCAGTAGGTCCGCGCTGCCACGGTTTCAGGGCACGACCGTCGGGGCCAAGATCCTGGTCATTTTGATTGTCGCGACCATATGCCCCTCCTCCATAACTGTCACGACCACCAAAGCCACCGTCCGGACCACCTGGGCCAGCTTCGATACGACCCTGCGGAGCAGCACCACCAATGGCAGGAGCAGCGCCCCCAGAGAGCTCTTGCATAAGTTGCTAAAGCAGTTTGTCAGTACAATTAACCCGATAGGTCTCATGAAAGATCAACCCACCTCATATTCTCTGTCCACAGCATCTCCTTGTCCTAGACCAGCAGCCCCGGGTCTACCAAAGCCACCAGCAGCACCGCCACGGCCGCCTCTATCATTGTTGCGCCAGTCCTGGCCTCTCTGGCGATCGGGACAGTCCCTGGCCATATGCCCTGCGTTCCCACAAACCCTGCAGATAATATTGGCAGTAAAGTTACGCTGCTCAGGACAATCATACTTGCGATGGCCAATTTGACCGCCTATCAAAAGCCTTAGCCCACCAAGTTGTGAGTATTAGAAAAGGTAATAACTCACAGTTTTGACAAGCTTGATTCTCATCATCACGGAGAGTTCCGTTAAGGGCAGCAAGCTCACGAAGCTGATTACGCTTGAGCTCATTTTGACCCTCGGGAATCGACGCAGCCTAATGAGGAGAATGTTAAGGGTTTATTGCATAGAAATACAACAAATGGGAAGCCAAAGGATAACGTACAGTTTCGATAATGGTGTTAATAAGTTTTTTGGCTTTGTTAACCTTCTCTTCAGTGTCTGCCATGATAAGGCAGTGGAGATCTTCTTCTTGGTTAGAAGTGTGGGCAGCATCGGAACGACCCTTTCCTTCCTTTACAGATCCTTTCCCACGAATAGCAATCTTAGCACCAGATTCAGTCTCCATTTTTTTGAGGGTGTTGCCACGAGGTCCAATTAAGAGTCCAACTATTAGTAACAGAAGAAATTCCTAGAGGTTAGCGAGATGATTCCCTGTCAAGTTATGCGTGCGTAAGGACTGTTAAAGCATATTTTTCGTATAGAGCAGGCAATGAAGCTGGCGATGACTTTGTGGTTAAAAGATCACCAAGCTCATTTGTGGAATGGTTATGGGATGCAGAAGTGTTAGGAGGGGAGTTAGTATACTAAAGTTAATCTCTGGATAATCATTTACTGGTACATAGATTTTCTCCTGTGTTTTTGTGGGTCTCCTATAATCACTAGGAGGGTGGTAGTTGGGAATGGCCTTCATTGCCTTATCGATTAGTTTATGACGTTCATCTTCAAGGCGCTTGCGATAACGGTATTCCCGGGTATTGACACGACGACCAAAGTTGTCATATTGCGGGGGTGGAGACGGCGAACTAATGCCCGGTTAGAATTAATTATTAATAGCTGATAGGGTAATGGAGATCGCTTACCGGTCACCATCAGCTGGAACAACATCGTTGATCCTGAGCTTCTGGGAGATCTCCTCAATACGCAGATGAAGGGCATAGGCCTCCAACTGCTCACTTGTCATTGTAGCAAAAATAGCGGTTGGAAGACCCATTAGACCAGCTGCTTTGTTGTCTGTCTGGTCACCCCAGCGATTCTTCTTCTTTCTCTTTTTTGGACCATCCGGATGGGCTGCGCATGGTCATGGGGGTTTAGAGCCGCGTTCACAAAGAAACCCGCAAGAATCGGAGTAAAGGAGAAAAACTTACAACGAACAGGCGACCTTCCACGTTTGAGGTCGGCAAGGCCATTTCCTCCTTGTTCTTCCCGCGAAGATGGACCTCCAGATGCTGGTGATGGTGAGTCATTACTTCCGGTACTTCCTTCGCCGCCAAATCTTCTCCGGTTCCCAAGAGGAACATTATTTGTTCCGGTAATTCCTCCACCGCTCCCACGATAGGACATGATGGAAAGCCTGCTTGTTAAATCACGTACTGCAGTTGAGATTTGATGTTGTGGATGAAGATCAGAGAGTAAATAGTGTGTGAGAGAGAGTAAGAGAGTAAGAGAGAAGAAGGGCCGCAGGTCGTGTTGTGAAGAAAGGGTCAAACGTGGCAGTGGCGATGCTTACATAACCAAGGATTGCCAAACGCGGAGCTCAAACACCCTGAACGAGGTTGGGGCCTGTTTGGATACGGCCGCTCCGTTCCGTCGCCCCATACAAAACAACCGAAGGGAAACGATCATAAAAATTTCAGAAAGTGTAAACACGGATGATGTTTGATGAGTGCTCAGGGCTTACTACTGCAGTATCATAGAATAGGAACTTCGCTGTTATTAGGCTAAAATAGCCCCTTCGAGAGAATTTTTTTTAAGCGCACTTGTCCTATTCCTACCCACTACTAAATTGGTTGCAACTACCTTTTAATTTTGAAGGCACAAAGATCTATGCCACCGCCTTCGACAATAATAAATGCCAGTTAAGTGGAGAAATAAGGGAAGCTCCGGCGCGCCTGTTGGAGGAAAAAGTGCTAGCGGGAAGGGACGATACTTCAGAGCATGGATCTCATATTTCTAAACTATGGAGATAATGGCTTATGGGGCCTCTGCGCCGAATATCATAACCTGGGCCACAGATGTGTAACTCATGTTCTAGAGGATTTTAAAAGGGCAAGGTTCTGCATTGTATATTATTAAAAGGGTGCATCAGGGACAACAATAATGGGCTAACTTAGGCTCTCCGGGCTCTAGAAGCAGCGGGGACCTTTCGCCCACATCAACTCTATGTATTCAGAAATGCCTGAAAGGCAGCTTGGCTCTGGCTGAGAGCGGAGCGCTGGCAATTAGTAACTTTCAAAACACTAAAGTTGTCGAACTTGCTGGGGCCTCACCCGTCAGCCCCGGTGGGCATGGATCGTTTGGATCTAGTTCTAGATGGGCAGAAAAGAAAAAAATAAATACAAAGAGGCAGAAATAATGTATGAGTGTGCTCTGGAAGCCGCTAAGAGCCTCTGCCAGGTCTACGATGTGCTCTGGTAAGCGTCAATAGCCTGTCCAGGGCACTCCAGGGCCAGGAAAGTACGAATAGGCCGGAAGGATCCATGGACAGGTATCGAAGGCTAGGGGGAACCCTAATCACCTAGATATCATACTATGAAAAGTGCGAAAAGACCCACCCCCGCGCTGGAACAGTTGGGGGTGTAGGAGGATGGACGGGGCGATGTCTTGACTCCCGCGATATCATTGTTTACTGATTTTTAGGGATCGTTTTTAGGCCGAATCATGCTCTTTTTCTTTCAGCGCGATCTTTTTTCTTTATTCGTCCTTTTGCGGGCATTCTCGCTACACTAGCTTGTCAGTGCTTGTCTCACTTCCCTCTCCTATTATACCTGGCTACTTTACCCTCAAGTCACCAGCCCTCTCGGCAAAACTGACAAATAATTTTAACGAGTGACAAGGCATGATTATCTCTCCATTAACCTACACTTCACTCCCAACTACTGCCATTCCAACAAGGTAAACAGCCACAGATTAATGGAAAAAATATCGGGTGTATTCGTTAAGTCATCAGTCAATAAGCAAACCAACCAACCAGCTCAATATCTTCCTACCCAAAACCTCAAGCTCCCATTGCCACCTCCCACCCGACCAATAACTAGAAAGGATAAATATCGCCGCCCGCAAAGAGCACCAGGAAATGCATCTCCCTTAGCCATCGCCCACAACGGCTTCTAGCATTAGATCCGGAATTACCACGTATTGAGTGTTATACCAGTCTTGGGAGTAGTCAATTCTACAGCACCCAATTCGCCAGTTAGCAGTTGTTCCCACCACGATTAAAGCAAAGGAAGGAGGGAGAAAAAAAGGAAGACAACCCACCAAACCAATCAAAATAGGTCGGACCAACACCCTTAGTCGCAACAACCTCAAAGTCCATTCTCTCACCATGGTTACAAGGCAACGGACCACCGGTAACAGTGGCGGGTCCGAAATTCGTTGGTTGCTATCTCCAAAGTTAACCACTATTACCATACCGCAGAGGGATAAGAGGGAAAGGGAGGAATGGAAAGAAAAGAAAGAAAACAAAGATCCATACCACAATTGTCCAAAGCGGAGTAAGAGGCGGGTACCTCGGCGGGCGGTTGTTCCAATTGGTCACACCATTGATAACCTGCCCGTTGAATCCGTAGACGTCCAGTCTCCCAGATCCGTTCACAGCATTCGGATACCCCCCTGGAACAGGTGCCGGCAGGACGAACGAGATGGCGCAATTGTGCTCGCTGTTGTTGGGGATATCGAAGCCGACTATTGTGCATTTTTTACACATCCATTAGTCCCAGCGCAGAGTGGAGGAGGGGATAGGGATAGGATAGGGGGGCTTACCAATCGTCCTCTGTTCATTTCCTGTGGAGTCATCACCACTATAGAGGATTGTGGCAGTGTATTGAGTCAGGAACACGGTGTTAGGAGTGCTCTGCTTGATCGGGATGAGGTAGTTTGGGAAGAGGGTAGTCGTGCGCTTTTGCAAGCTCGCGGTAGGTGCAGCGAAGGCGCTGGCCAGGAGAGTGGTCAGGAGGGTGAGGGCGAAACTGGCCTTCATTTTGGGGGAATTATAGAGAACGATCTGATTTGCTTTGCTTGGAGATCAGGCGATTGACTGGGAGGGAGAAAGCAAAATAGTAATTCTCAATGGTTAGGTAGTTCAGTTAAGAAACCTGTGAGAAGTGAAGAAAAAAATGTGAATATGGCGGGGCTGTTGCGGGCAGTTTATACTCACTTCCCCTCCCACACACATCTTAGCACTGCCGATTGCTTTCCTATACACTCAGACTGGTAGGTCTGGTGAATGAATGCTGGGAATGCAGAGAGGGACTGTGATTCTCTCGTTCTGGTACAATCTCCGGTATAGCTGTTGTGGGCGTTACTCTGCGGATATGGTACCTCCTAGGCCAAACTCTCCAACCAATTATCGCATCATACCCATCCCAAATCTTGCTACCACACCGCTACCTCGATTAACACTCAATCCACAATCCCTCTCATCGGCAGCTCAAACCGGGCCATAAAACAATGTTCCCGCAAGTACTCTGTATCTATCCACCATATCATACTACACCCCCGACGCCACCACCAATTCCCCCTCACTCCTCACCCTCAGCATCTGAACCTCCCGCCCAAGCCCATACCATAAATCATCACGCCACGCCCGGTTCCAACCACGCCGCAATGGTAACAATCCAGATTTGGGGGGGAAAGAGGGAAAAAAAGAGAAGCAATTCAAACCAAACTTATCTTAGCTAGGCTAAGCTACTTACCTAGCCATTAGGTGGCAGCGGATAAGGTACAGTGCTACCATGGTGTCAGGGTTTTGCTGGGGTGTTTACTCAATGCGGGTATGAGGTTACACGTGCCATACACTCCGGAGGGCTCTTGCTCGAACAAGCGAACCAACGGTGGTAGCACAAGTACAAAAGCAGGGGACCAGCTTACCAGATCGGGATGCATCTATTGATCATATGGGTGTATATAAAATTATCATTATTTTCTCAATTTTTTATACTTTTCGCATTAGTTGTACAATGGTACAAGGCTGAGATTGGAGAGAATTGAGTACGAGGAAATTTTAGGTTTTGATAGCGGGTTGGGTTGGAGAGGGAACATAGTATAATTGTGGGATGCTCTACCGTAGCTGCTTGTGTCATGGTCTTATCAATTTTTCCTGGACTAAAGCCATCAGAAGGCCTGGAAGACATCATAGAATCTCACATGGGGGTAACAGTGTCTTGCCTATGATACTTTCCGTGATGGGTACCTCCTTGGTAGCAACCCAAGCAATCCTTTAGAAGGGCTGGTATAGGAAGAGCCACCATCTTACAAATAGCACATCACTAGACCCCCCCCTGAAAGGAAATCCAGGAGTTCCACCTTATGTTCATGGTAGGCAACTCTCTTTCTCATACCATACACGAATAAATACTAGAACATTCATGAGCTGATTTGTGCCCTCGATGCCGCTGCAATCGCCTATCACTTCCTTGCCCCCTTTGATAACTTAAGCTCCGCGGCCAGCCTCCCGAATTTTGTGCTTCGATTGGGGGAAGGGGGCGGGGAGGTGCACAGTAAATGAACTGAGGTAGGACTATTCTGCGAGATGGGGTCAAATGATATCAATATTCAAAATCATACTCTATGGTAATATTTCTGCCTAGAGTATATCATTTTATGGCACAAGGGGAGATACTTACTTCCAATTAGGTAATTTTGTGTTAAGCTATGCCTATGACAGAAGCGCCGGAAAAAAAATAAGCTTCATAACTTGGGTACTTATACGACTGTCCCCTTAGCCGTAATTCCCCCCGTGATGAGTTGGTTGTTGTCGCCTAGTGTGCAAACCGACTCCAGACAGGGATCATAACGGAGCAATAGGATCACAAATTTCCATGAAAAATTGGGTACGGTGCCATAAATATTCTATGACGATAACCCCAGCGTCTCCTCCTTGCCGTAGAGTGGGGAATGGTTAAGATATTATACGAGCACCCACTCCGTCGGAACCTACACCGCACTCCTCCTCTCTCCCCCTCGCGTGGGTGTTCTTCACGCGCCCCCCCCAAAAAAAGAGAAAAAGCTCTCAGAATACTCTTGATAATCACAGCATGGGATTCCCATTGAAAGCGAACTTGACAGCTCACAACACTTTCAATGCCACAAACCCATCATGTTTCCTGATTTCAAAGTTCCGGTTTTTGATCTTGTCCTGGGTGTTATGAATTTGCTCATCTCGTTCTGGGGGAAGTACATTGTAAATGTGCGTGCTTCCGGTACGGGTAAGAATAGTCAAAGACGGTCAAATTGATGCCCAACCCGATGTTAACCCCCTCCAGAGTACAGGTATGGCACTTCAGTTTGATGTGTTACGATCTCGTGGTTTCCGGGCCAACTCATAACCGCATAGTGGAAGAGGAGAGACCAGTTTCCACTGTTCAAGTACTTGATCTCAGTAGCATACGGTGCTCGAGTAGGTTGGGTTGGGTTAAGTAGATATGCCACTTGCACATTAGAGTACATCGACCTAATGCCATCCCACCACCGCTTCAGCTTCAGTAGGCAGTAAATCTATTGTATTCACCAAAACACTAACACGTAGGGGCATTGTACTGCCCCTCAAACAGGTATCTCGAGCTATCCACTCTATCGCTTCAGGCATTATAACGTTACTAGCTTTATGGCTATTCTTGGCTCAATTTTTTTTCTTTTTCTAAATGTTTGGCCTATGATGGCATTCCTGATTTGTAGGTCACACAAGAAAGTTTGGTACAGTACCGGTACAGTAGGTGAATAAATTAATAACTGGGTTTGGTGTGGTATGCACTTGTACGAGGGTAGGAACCCATTAACCGGAACAGACAGGGATATATTTGGCTGCTTCACCTTAAATAAGTGTTCCAGACCTTGTATAATACTTAGTAGGGTTCTCGGAACTTTGTAGATATCATACATAACTCGGATGGTTGAAGCAAGAGTTACCGTGCCTAGTACAACACTTCCCAGACACTTTTCCCTCATTAGTCGCCGAAGGTTTTTTTTTATCTATACCGCTTTGCTGCATTCGACGAGAGGTAGAAAATAAAAGGTAATTCACCGGGGGTGACGATTACAGTGAACGGGGAGAGAAGAATGTTTTGTGTTTGACAGTATAATATGCATCATGCTTATAAGTTAAGTGCTCGAGCACACCCTGTGACAGTGGTTCTGATGACCTTTTCTTGCTTTGGTGTACCCCTCGAAAACAGACCAGTTCCCTTCCCCGCATTTTAACGCAAGCTCAAGTATATATTAAACGGCTCCTCGACGGATCAAGAATATTATCCGGAACCGGGAGTACTTGTACTTGAGACCATGCTAGGCGGGAAAGGCGCAGCTTCCGGGGATATCTTGTCTATCCTTACAAGCACTTGCGACCGTTTGTAACTTTTCACTCTTGCGTTATCAACTTCTGCGGTTAGAAGGGGGCCGATTGAGCTGCCTAAAACCTGCTGTTTGCCGTTTAATTGCGAGTGACTAGGTGTGCTTTGGGGGTGGTTGTCTTGGTCAAGGGAATTGTGTGCCTTGGCAATATCTAACGGGAATGCAGCGTAAGGTGTCGGGTTCATGCCCTTTAAGGCAAGATTTTTATTAGGGTATTTGTAAGGTTGCGCTGCGATACAAATACCGGCGAGTGCTTGCCATTGATCCTCTAGTCTAGCTTATGCACTATTAGATTCTATGGACATAGGCTAGTGCCAGTATGATATAGGTAACCAGGCATCATAACAAATCATACTAGACTTTCCAGGCCCAAGACAAAACCTTCAATCAATTCAGCATGAACACGGGAGAAATGTGTTAGGTCGTTGAAACTCCCCCATTGGATAAGGGCGGAGAAACCACGCCAAACTGAGACAAAAAAAGAAAAACAAACAGCACCTTACTAGGAGAGGCAACTACAGTACAACGCCCAAGCGAATTTCTACCGCAATCGAGCGCGTACCGTACTAATACACACGGTACTTCATCCGCAGCCCAAGGGAAAGGATTTAGGCTTGGGCTGGATGGATTGGCTTGGGGGGGTTTAGCAGGTAGGAAGAACTCTTTCCCCCGTAATAGCTCAGGATCCCCGCAGCGGGGAAGACAGAAGGCGCTATCATTAATGTCGATGTTAGTTAACTGCAAGCAGCGCCTACAGAAGCTGAACCCTTGGCGATTTGTGCTCGTACAGGATCGAGTTTCGTTTCAATTCAACCCAAACGAACTTCTAATAATAGAATACTCCTGAGGAAAAAACAGCCATGTTCAGCTCCTTTCTTATTTCTTTTTCCTTGCGTGGATTTCATCCGTCAGATTCCTTTCGGCTTCTCCCAGATGTTGCTCCTTTTCCTGGATGAGTAAGGTAGTCTATTCAACCCCCCTTCCCGTCAGTGCCCACTCCTCACACACATTATCGGCCTTCATCATCAACATCACCATACCGGTATTGCGCACTCATTCAATCGGGTTACATCAATCTTTTCTCCGATCTCTTCCACACTGATCCCCGCACATCCGGTGCCCTCCGTCATATCCCTCCCTCCGTAATGTTCGGTTCATCACCGGCCGACGCATTTGAGCAGAAGGCTCAAAAGCTTCGTCGCGCTGTAGAGCGAGCGCGCATGCAGTTCTTGCAGAAAACTAGACCTCCAAGGTGTGTGATGTGTGTTTGTGCGTGCTCTTATGTGCCCCCCCCTCCTATTTTATTTTTTTTGTTTCCTCACTGCGTCCATCTTCAACCAACTGCCTCTCGTCGAGACGACAGATGGGAAAGATCGTAGACAAAAAAACAAAAAAACAGATTACCCATTTTTCCAAAATCGAGGAAGGCAAAGCAAAAAAAAAAGAAAGAAATTATCACACATGAGCCACCCAGTTTGAGCTTTGGCTGCAATTCATACTAAAATTCCCCCCGTGCTGCCCGCCTCCGTAGTACCAACCGGACATCCGACGTCCTGACAGGCTCATACTTCGACTATCTCCCCGTTGAGCTAATAATCAACATCTGCTGCCAGACCGACTGGCGAGACGTTACGCGTCTCCGTCTCGTCTCCCGAGCCTTCAAGGAGCTCGTCGATGCGAACGAGTCCACCATCGCTACCAGATGGATGGTCCCCGGATCATATCTGGCGCTGCTGTCGCAGCTCTTCTACCCCCCAAAGTCCAAGACAGGAGACGGGGTACGCCGCCCTACGATACAGTACTTTTACGGACTGCAGAAGAGACATATCACGTGCTCGCAGTTGGCATATTATCTTTGCGACAAAGCAGTTGCGCCGATGTATAGGACTCAGTTCACGATAAATTGGAAGGATAGGGAGGAGACCAAGCTTAAGAAAGATCAAGCAATTCGGACAGCACAGAGAAAGTTGACGAAGCAATTGTATTATCCCCCCCCCTTGAGGGAACTGATTTTTTTCTTTATTTTTTTTTACCAAGTTTCTTGGTCACTCTCTGGTTGGTTCTGAAAGCTTATATGGTTGGCATTTAGGTATTATGTAAGGGCATTCCTAGTCTCCCTGTGTTCTCAACTCGCCCTGAGCAAGGTTTAGGGCTTTCCCGGATTTTGGAGGGAAGAGGATAGCAAGATAAGCGCTTACCCAACCAACTGACACTGCATCCCAGGTACTCCACTTCCTAACCTACTCCCGCCTCCGCCTAGAAGCCAACAAAGCCGCCATAGCCGCCGAGAACTCCGACGAGCCGCTCACCCCCGGCGACCTAAACAGCGCCTACTTGAGCATTCAATCAAATATAATAACCACTTTCGACAACCAAACCCTGATATCCACACACCACGCCCTCCACTTCCTGGTGAACTCCATTCGCCTAAGCATGTCCCCGGAGCCCCCACACAAGCAGAACGATGAGCTCGTCGCCATTATCCTCCGCTGCCAAATGCCACTGAACCGCTGCGTGGAATTCTTTGCCGCGGATTGTCCCGGTGCACCGCGCAGCCTGAGGAAACAGTTTATGCAGGATATGGAGGGGGAGAGGATGGATGCTGAGAATAGGTTTGGGGGAGGGGCACCGCTGAGGAGGAGTAGTAGTGGCCACTCGAGAGAGGCGAGTCGGAGGAAGTGGTCGCCGAAAGTTACCGAAGTTTGGTTCGAGGCGGCGAAGGTTGCGCTTGCAGAGAGAGGGCTGCAGGAACACAAGCCCGATGGGGTATATTTCTTTCCGGAATGTAGTCAGGAGCTATTGATTGGCTGTCCAGGATGTAAGCTTAAATGATCATGATGATTTTTTGAGGGGTTAAGGGGATGGATTGGGTTAAGTTCCCTTGGGAAAGGCGTTTGGGGGTTTAGCCAGGAGTTCAATTTGTTAAGGGCTGTGTCCACTTAGGTTGTGTTATGCCGTGTTCGGGGTATCGGCGGGCGAATTAGCTATTTTTCCGGAGAATATGGTGAAATAGAAGGTTCAGGAATGGTCACTCGCTTGGGCACCAAATTCAGCATTTCGGTGGTGTGGGAGAATGGGTAGTGTAGAGGACAGGGTTAGGATTGTCACGTAGATATCTTGATGCCCTAATGATTCTCTCGTGGAGTAAATCGGATACATTTCGATTATTATTATGGAGGATTGCTGGACGCCAGACCTTGAAATAAGTACTTTTGGGAAAAAAAGGCAAGAAACAAGAACAGCCCCTGATTTTTGTACACGTTACCCCACCGTCCGTCTGCCAACTGCCGTGATACCGCGCGGTAGGTTAGAACTCGAAAAAGTCGTCCTGCTCTTCCAATTTCCTTTCCTCCGCTGGGATCTTCTTCGACTTGCCCTTCTTCTCTTTCTTCTTCACCCTCTTATCCCTCCCCTCGGCCTTCCCCCCTTCTCCACCACTTCCCAATTCCACACCCCCCTCCTCCTGGTCCTCTCCCTCATCATCACCAAAATCCATTGTACTCTCCCCCAACCCGCCTCTCTTCATCCGCCTCTCAACCTCCCTGCGGATCCCCTCTCGCCTCTCCCGCATTACCCCTGCATCCTTAAACAAGGAAATGTACTTCTCCCCAGGGGGGTAATGCATAATATAATTAAGGTCCAACCTAGCTTCGTAAACCCTCTTCTCTGCTTCCACCTTCCCCTCTTTACCCTCTACCTTGTCCAACTCCCTCTCTGCTTTGCGTAATTTCCTCGTAGCTTTTTGTCTTTCTATTTTATAATTAGCTACCTACGAATCGCGTGGGGGGAAGGCTAGAAGAGAGGAGCGTACCGAAGAACCGGACCATATGATACCGCTTCGCAATACTCCTTTCTTTCGCCGCGCTCTGAACTGCCGAGAGTTCGGATTGGAAGGCTGATAGTGCGCGTTCGCTCTCTAACCGGACGTCGGCTGGTAGGGAACTGCCGGGGTTATTTAGGAGGCGCTGGAGGTCGCGGACTTTTTTTTTTAGGTGAGTTGTGGAGGTCTTTGGGCCCGTCGGGTTTATCAGGGGCCGACGCCGACGCTTCTGGTGTTTATGGTTTTTGGGCGGCATTTTCTGTTTGTTGGTAATGGTGGATGTGGTGAAGGATTTTTTTTGTTTGGTGGATAGAGTGTACAGGTATAGTGCCGTGCGGGTTGAAGTTGGATTGTGGGGCGGTTGAAACGAATTATGGGTTAGGGGTGGGAATGAGGCGTGGTTGCGACGTCAAGGGTGGGTGATCATGACTGTCATCGTGAAGACAAGAGAAAACGAGTTAGGTTTGAAAGGCGGGCGGCGAAAGTGTGTGATGGATCGTCACTTTGTCTTCTCCTCCCCATTCCACGTTAAATTTTCCTCGCATTGCACAAACTACCTCCAATGCTGAAGTGATTACAGGAGGCCCAGCTCACTTTCATAGATAATCTCTCTTCCTATTTCCTATTTTTCCCTTTCCTTCCAACTTAATAATACCCTACCCCACCCCGCGCATCTTCCCGATATAATTATGGCGGACCCTGTGGGCGAAACCAGCCCTACCATCCGCTGGTCACCGCATTCACGGCCGGATAATCAGCGCTTTCTGAGGATTGTTGGTCGGAATAGTAAGGATCATGAGTTGAGTCTTTTCACTGTTTCTCACCAGGTACGATACTTTGGGGTGTTTTGCTGGCGAAGACGTTACTCATGCGATGGTGGTGGCGGTGTAGAAGAGCGCCGACACTAGGGACGTCAAGATTAAGCTTGTCGCGAAGCATACTAAAGTTCCATTCGTTCGCGTATGTTTCTATCTTCTACAGCTTATCAATCTATCCATATATCTACTGGAGAGAGGGAGCTGATTAGAGGGAGGGATAGTGCATCGACTGGTCGCCGTACGACGAGGGTGAGAAATTACTCCCCAGTCATAAATTTCCTAGAAGCTTATTTCCCTCGAGACATAGTAGCCGTCGGCCCGCCCAGCGGTGAGGCCGTCCTCCTTCGAATATCCGATAACACCTCGATTCCACTAGCTGCCAAGCACCAGCGTCCCTGCAATGGGATCTCCTTCAATTGCACCGGCCAGTTCCTCGCAACAGGCCTCGACAAAGTTCGGAACGACTCCTGCCTAAACATCTGGGATGTGAACCAACGACTCGGCGAACGGGTTGGGCCGGGCAACGACATCGGAAAGCCCCTCCGGCAACTACCCACAAGCGAGACTATCAGCAGCGTTTGTTTCATACGAGATGATGCCAACGTGCTTCTCACCGGGATTCACAATAGGGGTGTAAGGACCTGGGACCTGAGGGAGTCGCCGAATAATCAGTTAATGGGTATGTGTACTTCGCGTTGCGCGATTGGGATAACACTGGACCTTGATCCAAACTACTTCGCCGCATATTCAGAGGATACTGCTGTTGCCGTATGGGATCGGAGGTTCATTCGCTACGCCGGCTCCGGGGAGCCGGCGTTGAATTTTGTTCGTCCAACGGATGAATATGGGAGGTCTGGGACACAGATCGTCTCCCTGCGATACTCGTACACTAAACAGGGGACATTTGGGGTTCTCAATTCTGGGGGGAGACTTAGGACCTATGATACTGCCAAGATATCTGATCAGGATCCACATCTAGCATCTCCAATAGGACTCTACGGCGCACCCGCAAACGTCGCGAGTGCTGTTGCAGAACCAGATAAACGTGGTGGATGGGGCGACTCGGCCGCCAGTTTGCTAGGTGGCGGTATGAGAGGTGGGCTAGTTGCCAGAACGCAGAATAGGAGAACAGATGGGCAAACGTTGTTTGTTACAAGGATCAGTGATTTAGCCACTGCGCGGGCATCCAAGATTGAAAAGAGGATCGTGAGCTTTGATTGGATGTCCGACCCACAGGGTACTAGTCGAGGAGAAGTGCTCCAGGCGCTGTGTCTCAGGAGTGATGGGTCCGTGGACGTTGTCCAATCTTCGGGGGCCGCTACGAGTCTTGCCTGGGGCAGTAGAAATGGGCTGTCTATTACCTCTGGGAAAGACCTGAAGATTCTGCCCTCGCCAGATAGTCTTGACACAGACACCACTAAGCCCGGTAGCAGAGGACAAAGTACGGAGCACGATGAAGAGGCGAGCCCCGTCGTCGGAAGCCCCGGCTCCAGGCTAGGCATGCATGAGAAACGGCCGGCTGAAAGAAGTAATAGCCTTGTGCGACAAGAAGACTTCCTTCTCGACCCAGTCGAAGTGCTGCGTAACGACATATGCGTTGTTATGAGGAGAAGAGTGGAACAAGGATACGAGGTGGATGTCAGTAAATTGTCTCCGATGGCTTTTCCCTTTTCTCCCTCTTTTGTATTTTCTCTGCCTACCCTACTGCGGTGAGAGATAGAGGGGGGAATAAACTAATGGAACTCAGTGTGCAAAAAACGCAGGGTTAACAGAGGATGTTTACTTGAAGAATATGTGGATGTGGCTGCAGGGCGCTTGCGAGTCTGCGAGAAATAATGGCATGGTTAGTGGATTGCTGGATCTCAGTTACATGGGTGTGTTGGGGATATGGCAGGGAGGTTCGGGTTAGTTGGCTAGACGTCTAAAGTCGTTAAAGTTACTGATAAGGGGACAGGCAAGACGCAAGAAACCAGACTGACGGCTGCGAGGAGGCCATCGATGAGTGATTGGACGGACACGGTTACAGATATTAATAAGAGGTGTAAAAGGGAGAAGTTTAAAGGTGAGAGCCAGTATCCGGAGCAAAGGGTTCTAGCATTAGCGATATGTGGGTGGGACTTTCCGGCCAATGAGCTTGATCAGGAAATACGAAGGTACGTTCACCGGATATCACTCGCTGGCTAAAAGATCTGACAAGATCAAGGCTTGAGAAAGAAGGCCAATATGCCAAAGCTGCTGGGTGGGCCCTCTTCCATGGCGACATTGAGCGCTCCATCAAATCTCTTACCCAAGGCGGACAACAAATGAAACTAATGTCAACTGCTGTCGCCGGTTATCACTCACATGCTCAATCTGCCCTCTCAAGCGCCTCTACAGACAACTCAAATAATACGAACGGCAACATCTGGAAAGACCTCTGCCGCGATATGTCCGTCGAGCTCGACGATCCCTACCTCCGCTCCATCTTCGCCTACGTCTCAAACGGCGACTGGAAAGATGTCCTCGATGACCTCGGGCTCCCTATCCGCGAACGTCTCGGCATAGCCCTGCGCTGGCTCAAAGACTCTGAACTGACAAACTACCTTGCAGACCTAGGTAAGAAGCTGGTAGCAGACGGGGACCTGGACGGAATAGTTGTAACCGGTGTAAGCGAGCAAGCTATAAACCTCCTACAAGTGTACATCAACCGCACGGGCGACGTCCAAACCGCAGCTCTAGTATCGGCGTTTTCAGTGCCGAGATACTTCTCCGACGACAGGGTTAACAATTGGCACGATAGCTACAGACATCTCCTCAACTCCTTCCGACTCTTCCACGCGCGCGCGAAATTTGACGTTGCGAGGGGCAAGCTATCTCGGAACCGAACCGGCGCGATGACCATCGACGCGGTGCAGCGGCAAGTGTATGTACGCTGCGCGAACTGCGACAGGAGCGTCTCGCAGATTAGCACCACAGCGCATCACCATCCCAACCACCATCACCCACACCATCCACACGCGCATCCCCAGCACCCCTCCCGCGCCGTTACCTCCGGCGGTGGCGGAAACATAGCGCACACCAGCCCCAGCACATCCCCTACTAAAGCTACTGTATGCCCGCACTGCAAAAAGTCACTGCCTAGGTGCGCGGTTTGTCTACTAAACCTAGGCACGGTTGCGTACAAGAAGGTTGCTGTTGGGGTGGGCACTTCGGCCGGAGGAGGAGGAGGGGTTGAAAGGGAGACGGATAGAGAAAACGATTATAATCGCTGGTTTAATTTTTGCCTGGCGTGCGGGCATGGGATGCATGCTGGCCACGCTAAGGAATGGTTTGGACTGCGGAAGGTGTGTCCAGTGCCCGGGTGTGGGTGTCAGTGTAAGATGTGATGTGTCTCTTTTTTCTTGTTATTGTTTCCGGGCGGTGGCTTAACTATTATGGGGGATAACTGCTGCAGTTTAAGTATAATACTTTTATTTTTATTTTTACTACACCAATTTCTCCTGTTCACTTGTGACTATTATTATTTTCGATCTCTTCAGCGTGGGGCTTGTGTGTGCTTTCTCCTCTGCCTTGTTTAATAGGTTGTGTTTGGCTGTGTTGTGTACTGGTAGTATGTGTCGCATCGTATCATATCAGAATCCATATTCCTACCGGTATGCCATCCTTATGGTGCCATGGCATGTCTGTCTATCGACGGGGCGGGGAGCAGGGGGCGAACCTACTGCCTTCCTTTCCCTTAAGTTTTTTTGATCGTCGTGCTCTCGTTATTTGTGCCGGCACGGTGTAGCCTGAGCCGGGAATCTTGGATTGAACTAGTTTAATCGAACACTGTTTGTCTTACAGTGCTCGATCTGATAGTGGCGTGGTGTACGCCCCCCCTCCCCCCCTCCCGCTACCAGCCACGCCCGCCGTGGATCACTGCCATTGGAGTTTCTTCTCCCTTCTTCCTCCCTCTCGCCCCGAACTTTTATTCCTGCCCGCCACCCTCCGTCAAGTTGGGATTAGGAGTGTCGGAGGTCACATAGAAGAAGCCGGAGTTGAGGGATAAAGTAATGGGATTGATTGACGAAAGAGAGATAAGTTAGCCGCTATCTTGCTTGCTCGTCTATAGACGGGCCTGAGACTGCCCCACTTATAAATAATCTGTAGTCTAAATATACATCAATATGGCTCCTATCATTTCTTAAATCCTCATGCCCCAAGCGGCCGAAAATATCCGCACCTGCCATCGCATTGAAGTAATACTTTCAACGAGAGTTCCGGCTCACTAGCGAGTGATCATCTATGATCCGTAAAAAATCGGGCGATCGCTGAAGGAAGGTCTGTGGGTAGCAATGAGTTACTAGAGTGCCAATGGTTGGTGTGTTGCTTGTTGTGATGGCCGGAGGCTTTATTTCTTACACTGCGGTTGCTAGTTAGGGTGGTACTATACTTCTTTTTTTATTATGGTGATGCAAGATTGCATAAATGTCAGTGATGCGTGGGCTGCGCGAACTTTCCGTTGCTGCGCATAGAGGACTGTACGGTACTGGGTAGGAAGGGTAAGTCTCCTCTGATTAGCTCCAGGACCTTCCCGACCATTCAGAGAGCAGTGTTTGCTCCAGCCACTGCGCCAAGGGCTCGATAGACCTTTATGCACACCTCGCGAGAGTAGGTTGTGGTTTGGTGCATTATTGCTTGGGAATTATGGGGGCATATTGTCTGCGTGCAAAACCCGAAGCTCCCTCCCTACTCGAGCAGTCACGCTAGTCAGGATGACAGCCATCTAAACCTCCGGGAGCTTGCCAAACTCCGAATCTAAGGCGGTGGTCTACTCGAGCGCTAGGGGACGATGATTGAAAAATCTGAAAAACTGACCTTCCGGACTTTTTACTAAAACGACCAGACAACACCTAAAACTGGAAAGCCAAGATCTCTTAGAGACAGCAGCCAGTGGTAGTGTCTACCAAGTATGATATCCCAAGAACGTGATTGAGGGAAATAGAAGGCGTGAATCAGGGTCAGAAGTAGCCCAATTTTATGAGTTTGCTGTGATAAATGAAAACTCCCTCTAGACCTTCAATTCCTACTTGTTCGATTGGGTGTAGTTTCCAAGCAACTGGTTGTTGACTTCTGTAAAATTGTATTTCTTTCTATAATAGCCGGTTCCCCTCCTATTTCGCAATCGCTCATAGTCGGGAAAAGCAAGTGTGACGCTCAAGCAAGTGTGACGCGCCGGCTTTTTTTTTTTTCACTGTGTATGCTTATAATACTAGCTTTCAACAACATATCCCTTTACCCTATACTGTATTTACTCTCTAGACCCACCATCGGGGATCTCAATAGAAGTAATTGTCTAAGCTACGGTATGCTTAGTAGAGCAGGTTAACAAAATTACCAAGGATCAACAGGCTCAGCTTAAATTGGTTATACTGTGCCCGGAAAACACTATTCCTTCTCACTGTGTTTTGTATCAGATTGAGAATGCGAGAGGCCCCACCACCGATGGTGAATCTAGCGAGTAAATATGGTAGGGTAAAGGTATATTTTGTTGAAAACTAGTATTATATAAGCCTATACAGTGAAAAAAGAAAAAAAAAAGCCGGCGCGTCACACTTGCTTGACTGGCCTTCTTCTATGTTAATACCTTGGCAAACATCTATTACCAGTCATCACCTGAGAAATTAACAGTAATTAACCTGTCCTGGACATTCTCCCTGCTCCTACTAAATTTTACCCTACCTTTAAATCCTAATATCATATCTCTATGAAAACTTGAGATTCCCATTAGACCTGTGGTTGAAAATCCTTTGGTGGTTGAGGATGGACAATATTTTCTTGGCAAAAACACTCTGGCTACAGAGTTTCCTCACCATAATCATTTATCCTCGCCTATGTCGTTTTGTTTGTTATCATCGTTGCGATGTCTTGGTCGACAGGCCGTTTCCTTTCTCACCACAGATGGGTATTCATTTGTTCCACCTTGCCTTATTTCTACCTACCATACTCGAGTACTGCTCCTAGGTATCGCGGGATCTTGATTGGTGGAGGTCACTGATGAGTTTTGGTGGCGAGATAAAGCGAGCGAGTGATGTTTGCGGTAGGATGGGTTGGTGGGTCCGTGAGCGACCGCAGCCGGTACAGGTAGCTGCCTGAGCGAGGGTCCAATCCCAAGCCAGCTGACTGCTGGGATTATTAGGCGATCGCTTACTTTATTGGGGGGGGGAGATGGAGGAAAGGAGGAGAGCGGGCCCTTGCTCACATCTTGCCATCGGTTCAGAAGGGAAGGGGTTTGGAACCGCGAGCGATCAATAACCATAGCCTTCAACGGTCCACAACCGCGGCGTGGGACGGACAGGGCTACCGGCACCGCATCAACGGGCGAGAGCGAGCAGACACTTTTACTATACGGAGGTACAAGGCATAAGCTTTGTAGGTTCCACAAGCGAGGTCTGGAACCCTTAACCCCTGTGTAAAAGAGCGGCTGAGGTGAAACTTACAATTGCGTCAAGAGTAGAGCTTTGAAAGGCTTAGTCCTAGCTATGAAAAGTTAGCTTATGGCGTTTTATTGCGATTTCGCGACAAAACTACTCGAGTACCGGTGCTTGTACCATATGAATCATATGATACTCGCAGCGGGTAAGAAAGTATGATATTGTACCGGTACTCGAGCACCATACTCGAGTATTATTATACCGGACAACAGGGATTCGTGAAACATAACTTACAAGTACGGCAAAAAAAACCCGGGCATATCTGAGCATCCACCCAAATTCACGACCCCTGTTCCCAGATCCGCCTTGGCTGCCGCAAGCAGGATATGATAAAAATCTCACTTGAACATGCTTCCAGTAGCGCCTGACGGTTCTCCCTAATGAATGCGGTTTTTGGCAGGCAGCTACGAGATCCAGACCCGGCTGGGGATATGGTGCCGGCACCTTACAAGTAGAACAAGCCTTGAGTTGTCATACATAATCAAGAACACCAGTCCTAATGTGGTAGTATACCATACCTAGTTTGTAATTTTCTTGGCTAATTATTCAGCAAAAACTATTCTTCTTCACACAAGTCTCACTGCCCTCCTTCCAATGCTCGAGTACAAACATTAAAGGCCTCTGCAGCCCCAGCTAGAAGACCAAAAAGAAAATCCCTCTGTGAATGCGCCCCAATAACTAATTAGGAAAACTTTACAGAAGGAATTTTTAAAATTCCATCCGTAGGTTGAAATATTGGTTGATGTTGACTGTCATGAGGGTGGTTCTAAGGTGCTGGCACCATACTGGTCCCAGGCAGGGAGTCCTCGTCCCAGGTGGGGGGCACCCGGGTGCAGGAGGTGGCTGAGGGAAGGCGAAAGATTCCTGAAATATTCTTGTTTTCCCCTCTGGGTGTCTGGTACTGGTACGGCACCCGGGGCAGGGGTAGGGTATTGGGACAACCTTTGGTTCAATATATTTATCCCAGATGAACTTAACTGGTGTCTTCTAGCTAGCTAGCTACCGTACTCGTACAGTAACAAGCTACTGATCATTTACTCGAGTAACCCAGGTCCTACTTGTACAAGTACAGTACACGCTCATGCAAGACTGGTATGGTAATAGTTGGCACCCTTTCTGGAAGGCTCGCATGATTCGGCCATTGACTCGCTCCCATACTGTACTCCCATACCGGCACTCTGCTGTAGCTCTTATACACGTGTACCTCTATACTGGTACTCTACTACTGGTATTAGGGGCTGAGTGCGATGCTTGGTTCTTCCTTTCTTTCTTTTTCTGCTTCTTCGCCTTTTTTTCCCTTTTTTCTTTTTCGGTTCATCATGTTTCTTCGTCCCCACAATCTTCCCCTCTGCTTGTTTTCCGCTCTTCCCTCTTGCTGTGCTCCCCTGTTGCCCGCCCCCCCTCCCCGTCCTTCCTTACTATTATTCGCCTTTTCGCTCATCCCGTTCTGCGCTCTTCCCTACTTCTTTTTTCTTTTTTCTTTACCGTTATTCGTCTTTTTGGTTACTTTCCCTTCGCTCCTCCCATTCTGCGCTCTTCCCTATTTGTTTTTTCTTTTTCTACCGTTATTCGTCTTCATGGTTCCTTTCTATTCGATCTTTTCCGCGCTCTTCCCTATTTTTCTTTTCTTTTTCTATTGTTATTCGTCTTCTTGGTTACTTTCCCTTCGCTCCTCCCATTCTGCGCTCTTCCCTATTTGTTTTTTCCTTTTCTCCCGTTATTCGTCTTCATGGTTACTTTCTATTCGATCTTTTCCGCGCCCTTCCCTATTTGTTTTTTTTCTTTTTCTACTGTTATTCGTCTTCACGGTTGCTTTTCTATTCGATCTTTTCCGCGCTCTTTCCTATTTTTTCTTTCCGTCATTCGTCTTCTTGATTGTTTTCCTTTCCTCACTCTTCTTTATTTTTCTTTTCCTCCATCCTCCATCTGCCTCCCATTCCTGTTTTCTGCGCTGCTTCACTTTTTTCTGCTTACTAACGCTTACAAGAAAGTATCTCGTGTAAATCCGTAGCTTCTCCAAATACCTCTCTATCGTTCCCAACCAATACTCACTCTACTAAAAAACAGAATTCGTAGAATTAAATGTCTGAGTTTAAGCAATTATATACGGAGTTCTCCTCCAACAACTTGGTGGTTGCTGGGACCTGTTCGTTGTTGGATTCGGTCAGGATGAGGGTCGATTTCAAACGCCCGTCACTATTTCCCACTGATACGAGCCCCCACGGTTCATGAGTATCGATAGTCTCTCACGCAGTTCAGTTATTGCTATTGGGGGGTGCGGGGATACGACCACGGCTGAGCCTTGGTCTGCTACGTGTCGTATAAATTGGCACACGCCGCCTCTTTGCTCGCACTCTGTATCCATTGCTTAACGTTTCTCGGGATTCTTTTTCTTTTTTCTCTTTTTAAAAACAAAAATACCACCCTCTCTGCAGAAGCTCTCAAAATCCTTCGGATTAACAAACCTCAAGAAAATCCGGTTTAACCTCCAAATGAGTGTCACATTCAGTCTGTTTGTTTGCGCTGGGCTCAAGGTCCTCTGCTGCTTCACATCCACCGATAGCGTAGAAGAGCCGGAAACCATCCATCCGGCCGCAAAAACCATGCTCGAGCCTTTGGCAAGGCCCATCATACAATTGGCACCGGACCTACCTACGTCTGTTACAGCGACTCAGACTCCTAACGAACTCCCATCAGCGCCTGACCTAGCACTGACTCGGCATTCATAGGAAGAATAACCTATCGCTCGGTATGTCTAGCCCTATGCTACCGTCGTGAGAAAAGGACCCATTATTGGAAGCGACCCACGGACAAAGTCCTTTAACTGACAGTGGTTGAATGCAGATGGAGCGAATGGAGAGAGGCGGGTGCCATCAGTGCGGACTTGAGCGGCGGGCGTTTACCTGCACATAAACGATCGATAGACGCAACCCTCCTCATCACCCCGCATTTTCAACACCTCTTAAAGATATTTCTCTAGATCAAATATTAATTTCTACTATGTATTATACTATATATTTACATTTTATATCTTTTTTTTTTTTTTTTTCATGGTAGCGAAGCTGGTGGGGAGTGCTGTTATCATGGCTGAAGTTTTTCTTGTCCTTTGATATGCGGTTGGTTTTGTTAAGGTGCAATTGGAGGATATTATCTAGGGGTTTACTGGCCTTGTTATCTACACTATTTAAATTATTTTGGGTTTCTAGAGTAGTGGAAAGGCAGATTTCTAGAAACTAATGTCTTTTTTCTACCAATGAGGCCTAGCTTGGAGGGTCTTTAGTTTTAGAATTTGCCTTCGAGTGATGTATTATGAATCATCCTCGCCGCGTCGCGATCCGACGAAGCGGGTAAACAGCATGTGGTGGTTCCACTGATGTACACGTACGGTTACCTATCAGGGGTAGCCTCAAAAAGAGCAAATATTTCTGGTTATGTGTTAATAATGCACATGTTTACAGGAAGTGTTGTTGTTGCGGCTTATCAAGGAAAAGGGTTGTTTGGGTGAAGAGCGCCACATCGGTGTGTTCAGCCACAGAAGGGTGGAGGTTTTGTATCCCGTCTGCTCTGCGGTAAACAAGCATCGTACCATCCGGTCAGTACTACAGTGGGTGGCTGTGTGACCGTGTGGGAATCCCGGATGCTGAACCCCTTGTCCCATGTTTCTTTTTATCTGCATAGCAGACAATGTCGGAATGGATGCTAAGAGCCGCGGCATCACGTGACGGAGTGCGAATACTTGGGCATGCAAGAAAACTTCAGAGAGCAATTGTGGTTAACTATAATATAGATGGCATGCCTCGTGTGGATTGCTTCTCTTGGGAAAGCAGGGGTTCGTCTCAAAGAGGTTTATGAGCAGCAGAAAAAATATCGATACCCTAACCCCCTAGATGCCTAGCAAAGCTGTGAGGAATCTACACCTCTGCATCCTCCTTGGCTATTTGCGACCCTCAACCATTATGCCTATAATCTTCGTTAGTAACTTCCTACTAATGCCCAATCGTCGTAAAAACTGGTGTTGCGGGCTCGAGCCTGTAGGATTTATTATCGCCCTTTGCGGTGGTCTTAGATGAGGAGGAGGCATCTTTGGACTTGTCTTTGCAGTTGCTGGACTTGCTGTTGGATTTGGTGTCTGTATTGGATTTCTCTTACGGCCGTTGAGCTGGGAGTGGGTGGGTGAGTGGGTAAGGATTGTGGGGGTTGGGGTTTAGCGAGGGCGCTAACATGGGTCTTGGGTGACGTTGGAATTGAGTGTTTGCTTGGGGTTACCCGGTTTTCGCTATAGATCTTAGCGGAGAAACCGAGAATAGCTATTTCCCCTTTGGATTAAAGGGAGAAGACACAACGAAAAAATTCTCTTTCAGCTCTGGGTCGGGAGGAATAAAAAGAGAAAAAAATACAACAAACCTTACTAGGAGAGGCAACCCTAATGCTCGGACGAGATTCTCAGTCCTTGCAGCATAGTAAAGTAAAAACCGTAATCATCGAGTATTTTACATGGCACAGTTCTCGGTTATTACAGTTTTTACGGCATTCGGGGCGCGAGGGGCATGTTCTGTCACTCGGAGGTCGTTGGGGCTTGGGGCTTCCTACGCTACAAAGCGTTTCCTAATATCCCTCTTATATGAACCCTGAAAAGGTATAAAATATACGGGCCGAGTTGGTGTTTGGCACGAGTTGAGCCAATGGCTCAGATTACACAATCCTCATTTACTCCAACCTCAGTTTCCCGTGAGCTCGAGTTGGTGGCTGCCCCCTACTGTGCTCCGGCATTCTGGGTGTTGGAAGATACAATATAGAAATGAACGACGTCCGGCAGGAATGTGAACCCACGAATCTTTTTTTTTAGTAGAGCCCGGTCTCTGTTGCTGCCCTGATCAGCCAGCAACATGCCCCATGACGTAAAGGAGCTTCCCACGCTGCTGATAGAGCTCGAGTGTATCATGATAGATACCTTCATGTGCTGGTCAAACCTCGGAGCTCTTAACTAATGTGCTCTACTACTTCTCATGTACCATTACCTACAGTCAGGCCGCGGGTTCTCACCTTCGAAATTCAGGGTGACTTAGGAATATGTCGGTTTGTGCTCCATTGAGCGGAATGTGTCGGTTCAAATATCCCCCCCTTGAAGCTGCCTATTGGCCCGCCGGGAGATGTCAGCTCCGCAGTTTTCAGAATGGTAGTACTCAGAGATAATATATGAGCTGCAATAGGATGGCCGGATCGTAAGGATTAGAGGCAAGACAATGGCAGTTCGATCGGAGCTTACCCATTCGTGTTAGAGCAAAGTGCAGCCCTTTACAGTTTCTTCTGGGGTTTGCTTAGTAGACAGCGTTCCGGGTCTACCGTGGCTTCTCTCTTTTTTTGTATCTTCTGATATAAAAGACAGAAATGATTGCCAGGTGTTCGCAGGCTGTGCCATCCACCAATGTTGCCAGTACCTGGGTTCCTCCTTGCATTCCTCCTTGCAATGAATCGAGTGACACTTGGTGACTTGGATTGAGGGCAGGCACTGAAGCTACTGAGTTGGAAACGGGGAGTGTCGTATGCACCAGTTCGGGAGGATATAAGGTGCTGTTTTGGCTACCTGGCCGCCACCCTCCGTCAAGCTGAGTTCAGGGGTGTCGGAGGTCACACAGAAGAGGCCGGAGTTGAGGGGCAAAGTAATGGGACCGACTGACGAAAGAGAGAGAGAGTTGTCATTTTGCTTGCTTGTCTATAGACGCGCCCGAGACTGCCCTACTTATTATAATCTGTAGCATGAATATACATCAATATGGCTCTTGTCATTTCCTAGATCCTCATGCTCCAAGCGGCCTGGCAACTGGCCGCCGCACCTGCCATGGCATTGAAGTAATACTTCTGACAAGGGTCTCAAGCGAGTGATTATCCATGATCTTGGAAATCGGGTGATCGCTGAAGGGAGGTCTGTGGGTAGCAATGAGCTGTTACTAGAGTATCAACGGTTGGTTACCTGTTGTGATAGCTGGAGGCTTTATTTCTTTAACTGCGGTTGCTGGATTGTACTTTTTTTTTATGATGGTGATGCAGGATTACATAAATGTCAGGGATAGACTGGCTACATGAATATTCCGTTGCTGTGCATGGAGGACTGTACCGGGTAGGATGGGTAAGGCCCTGTTTGGTTGTGCTGGTCCCATTCTGTTGTTCTATACAACTGACCATTTCAAAATGGAGAAAAGGCCATTTTTCACAGCAGAAATGGTCGCCCAACGGAATGGGAATATCGCAACCAAACGGGGCCTAAGTCTCCTCTGGTTGGCTCCAGGACCTTCCCAACCACTCAGAGAGCGCTGTTTTCTCCAGCCACTGCGCCAAGAGCTCAACAGACCCTTCTGCACACATCGCGAGAGTACGTTGTGGTTTGGTTCAGTATTGCCTGAGAGCTGCGAGGGAATCTTGTCTGCGTGCAAATCCGATGCCCCCTATTTAAGTAGTCACTCTAATCAGGGTGACGGCCACCTAAACCTCCAGGAGTTTGCCAAGCTCCAAATCCAAGGCGGTGGTCTACTCGAGTGCTAGGGGGGCGATGATTGAAAAATCAGAAAAACTGACCGTCCGGATTTTCTACTAAAACGACCAGGCAACATTTAAAACTGGAAAACCAAGATCTCTTAGAGACAACAACTAGTGGTAGTGTCTCCTAAGTACGATATCCTAAGAATAACATGATAGCGGCAAATAGAAGAAGTGAATTAGGGTCAGATATAGCCAATTTTATAAGTTTGCTGTGATAAATGAAAACTCCCTCTAGGCCTTTAATTCCTACTTGTTTAATTGGGTGTAGTTTCGAAGCAACTGGTTTCGATTTTTGACTTCGGTAACCTTGTATTTCTTTCTAGATAGTGCGATTCTTCGAAAAAAATAATAATCTTTGCACAGCCACCCTCTAGTTCCCGGTCTTTAATAACTCACAAGGGCTATCGAAGGGAGCGCAGACGTGAGGGTTGCTGACCGTTGCAGACTTTTTCCTTGGTGTCTTCTCTCTAGTTCCCTCTAGGTGCATGGTGTAACCTAGTGGCTAATACCCGTAGCTTGGATACTTGAAAGTTCAAGGTAGTTCCATTAGGAGCTAACCTGACCTTAGTCACCGTTTTGGGAATGGTTTGTCCAGGATGCGCTTGGATTGTTAGTTGCTTAGTCCGTAAGCCTCTTGCAATTATTTATCCTTGTATATGTCGTTTTGTTGCAATCACCGTTGCGATGCCTTAGTCGACTAGTTCTTTCTTTTCTTACAATGGACGAGCATTCATCTCATGTCTACCTACTGCCTCTAGATAGTGTGTGATCTTGACTGGTGGAAGTCACCAATGAGTTTCGAGGATGAAACAAAGTGAGCGGTGATTGTCTAGTAGGATGGGTTGATGGGTCTGAGCGACCGTAGGAACTACGTGAGCGAGGCTCCAATCCCGAGCTGGCTGACTGGGATTATAGGTGAAAACTACTAGTACTCGAGTACTGTACAGGTACAGTATGTGTACTTCCACCGTTCCTCATCTTGACTTTTTATATTTTTTTATATTTTTCTGCTCTTCATGTTTCCCACTGTTCTCCATCCTCATGCCTCTCTTACACTTCTCTGTTCTTCATATTTCCCTTTGTTCTCTATAGTTTTGACTTTTTTATTTTTCTGCTCTTCATGCTCCCCACCGTTCTCCATCATCTTAACTTTTTCTATTTTTTCTTTTTCTGTTCTTCTCCATTTTTTTCCTTTTCTCCTATCCTCCATCTTCTTAGCAGTTCTCCCTTCCTCTAACTTCTTTATTTATTTTTATTTTTCTATAATACTCGGGGGTGTCCATAAAAATCGGAAAGATCAAATCCTTGTCATGCAAGGTTGGCGAGCAGAAAGCAACAAAACATGGAAAACTCCCCTGGGGATCAGCAGCCCAAGAACCCGTAGTATGTTGAAATGAAAGAGCATCTATGGGGGACAGAATCCCATGAAATAAATTTAATAGAATAAATCTATCCAAATCATACCAATGTCAGAACCTTTCGGTCTTGGGGCGGGCGGTGTCCTCAGCTTTTTTTCTTACTTGCAATCCACACTTTTGCCCCTCAGTTCACGTTATACTAGTCCCCTATCTCTTGCTAAGTACAAGTATTAATTCAGTTCAACATACCTTGTTTAAGATGCCTAGTTACATGGAGTTACAAGGTTAAGTTTTCTAGACATTATGATCGCTGGATTGTTTTGGGCCTGATTCAGCACGGATAGTTTCCGATTTTTAAGGACACCCCCGAGTACTCCCTTTTCTGAGCGAACATTTGATATATACCATGAAAAACAGGGGGGTATATTTAAAGCCACAGTTACAAGGGCAGGGACCTATTAACTAGGACACACAAGGATATATTTGGCTAGTTAACCTTGAACAACTGTTCCATAACTTCTTGCCAGATCATGGCCGCAAAAACCAACCATTTCTAATCAATATATGGTAACTGTGCCAAGCCCCCATTTTTGCAACTGGGAAAAATATTAAAAATCAAGTCTCACTTAAGTCTATTTTTCGTAATTTTCCTATGTTCTTTTTTTTTGGATGCATCATGAAGGTATTCAGAGCCCTGAATAATGATTATTTCTCTACTAGGTGCATTGTGGCGCGGAGGAGATTATGGTTTAGAAACTTCACCTCTATCATGTATTGTCATAATATTTTAAACGTAGACCCCCGTTTTTCATGGTACTTGTACTCGGGTAGGAACGAAAAAATCGGAACAGGGGATCGGCAAGATCCCTCGAGGAGGGAAGTAGGGAGTGAAGAAGTTTGGAATAAATGGAGCCTTGGCAGGCATCAGAAAGCTGGATGATGTTTTAAAGATATACTTTACTATTCCATGAACTTGACAGTTTAAGAATTATTATAAAACCTTTAGTATTCATCAGAGCCCTGGGTTTCAAGTGAAGTTAAAGGGTTCAGGTTTACTCCACCCTAGGTCAGCTCTGAACCAGCAGCCAGAATCACACGGTATCTAACCGCATGGTACAGCATTCTTGGTGTAGCTACGGTACTCATGTTGCCGAGTGTTACGTTGGTCACGTGAGCTTCAACCAATGATTCTTGAACACTAGAAGCGAGTACGTTACTGTATAATGCTCAAAGGAAAGCCTCCTGTCTCCTGATCATCCTGATCAACTATTGAGAGTATCCCACTGTCGCGAGCCAGCTAGCGACCTGGGGCTGCGGCACAGCCTTGGCATGAGCACTCCAGTCCTTGTACCGGTACTGAACGTTTGCTTACTCTTTTTTTCTTTTCTTTTCTACTTGTACTATCCCTCGTTCCCTCACTCTTTGCTTGCATTTGCTTTTTTTTATTTTACCGTCACCTTGCACTCGATTTCTCTAAATTTGATTTCCCTTCTTAACTTATTGCTTTTCTTCCATGACGATTTTCCCTTCTTGACTTATTGCTTTTTCCTCCATAATGTTTTCCCTTCATTGCTTTTTCCTCTAATATGATTTCCCTTCTTGCCCCACTGCTTTTTCTATCTCCCCGTTCCCTCCATGATGATTCTCCCTTCATGACTTATTGCTTTTTCCTCTGTAATGATTTCCCTTCGTGGCTTATTGCTTTTTCTTCCATCACGATCTTCCCTTCTTGACTTATTGCTTTTTCCTCCATAATGATTTCCCTTCTTGCCTTACTGCTTTTTCCATCTCCCCGTTCCCTCCATGATGATTCTCCCTTCTTGATTTATTGCTTTTTCTACCGTCCCTTCGACGGTAATCTTCCGTTCCTCACTCTTTATTTTTATTTTCTTTTTCTACTTTTCTTCATCCTCTTGGTTGTTTTCCCTTCCTCAGTCCTGAATTTTTTCTTTTCTTTTTCTCTCTCTTCTGCCTCCATCCCCGCTTCCTGCGCTAATTCACTTTTTTTCCGCTTAGTAATACATATAGGAAAGTATCTCTGTGCAAATTCCTAGCCTACTACCCTCCCAAAATACCGCTTTACAGTTCTCAACCAATACTCACCCTGCCAAAAAACAGAGTTTGTGGAATTAAATGGCTAAGTAAAGTACGGGACAGATGTTTTGCATCGGCACCGGGTTTTACACCTAATTTAGCTGAAAAAAGACATTTTCAAACGGACGATTCACAATACTGCTTGGATGAAAACACTTCAAACTTTTCTATCAGCGAGACAATTACTATGCATTTAAACCTTTAGAAGTAGCAGTACAAGGGAGCAAAGCTGTGCTTGTTGTCCATGGTTGTGTCAACCAGTATGAAAGTGACCCAAATTTTTGTGGTTGTGGTTGCTAGCACCCGTTTCGGCCTTGGCCAGAATCAGTTTGCATCTGTCGCCAATATTCCCAACTGATATGAGCCCCCACAGTACAAAACGAGTCTCCTTAGTCTCTTACGCAGTTCTGCTGTGCCCGTTGGGGGGCGCAGGGACACGACTACGGCTGGGCCTTGATTTTTAGACCTGTATAAATTAGCACTCATCCCCGCTTTGCTCGCACTCAATACCCATTGCTCTAAACGCCCCTGGGGATCTCTCCTTCTTCCCCTTCTCAAAAACAAAAAATCCCACCCTCTCCGCAAAGGCTTTCAAAATCCTCAGGATTAACGAACCTCAAGAAAACCTGGTTCAACCTCCAAATGAGTGTCACATTCAGTCTGTTTGTTTGCGCTGGGCTCAAGGTCCTCTGCTGCTTCACATCTACCGATAGCGTAGAGGAGCCCGAAAGCATCCACCCGGCCGCAAAAACCATGCTCGAGCCTTTGGCAAGGCCCATCATGCGATTGGCACCGGACCTACCTACGTCTGTTACAACAACTCAGATTCCTAGCGAACTTCCATCAGCGCCCGACCTAGCACAGACTCAGCATTCATAGGAAGAATAGCCTATTGCTCGGTATGTCTAGCCCTGTGCTACCGTCGAGAGAAAAAGTCCCATTATTGGAAGCGACCCACAGATAAAGTTCTTTAACTGACAGTGGTTAAATACAGATGGAGTAAGTAGAGAAGGGTGGGTGCCGTCGGTGTGGACTTGAGCGGTGGGCATTAACTGCACACAAACGATCGATAGCAACGCAACCCTCCTCATCACCCCGCATTTTCAGCACCTCCTAAAGATATTTCTCTAGATCAAATATTAATTTCTACTATGTATTCTACTATGTATTTTCGTTTTTTCACGACAGTGAAGTGAGTGGGGGTGCTGTTGTCATGGCCGAAGTTTTTCCTGTTCTTTGATGTGGGGTTGGTTTTGTTAAGGCGCAATTGGAGGATATCTAGAGGTTACTAGCCTTGTTATCTACACTATTTAAATTCTTTTGGGTGTCTAGAGTAGTGGAAAGTCTGATTTCTAGAAACTAAATGTCTTCTTTTCTCCTAATGAAACCCTGGCCTAGCTTGGAGGGTCTATGGTTTTTAGAATTTGCCTTCGAGTGATGTATTATGAACCACCCGCGCCACGTAGCGATCCGACGAAGCGGGTAAACAGCATGTGGCGGTTCTACCGATATACGGTCATCTATCAGGGGTAGCCTCAAATGGAGCAAAATATTTCTGGTTGTGTGTCAATATGCACATGCTTACAGGAAGTGTTGCTGTTGCGGCTTATCAAGGAAAAGGATTGTTTGGGTGAAGAGCGCCACATCGGTGTGTTCAGCCACAGAAGGGTGGGGGTTTCGTATCCCGTCTGCCCGTTGGTACCAATATATTATGATTTGCTCTGCGGTAAACCAGCATCGTATCATCCGGTCAGTACTACGGTGGGTGGCTGCGTGACCGTGTGGGAATCCTGGACGCTGAACTTCCTTGTCTTATGTTTCTTTTTATCTGCATAGCAGACAGTCGAAATGGATGCTAAGAGCCGCGGCGTCACGTGACGGAGTGCAAATACTTCCGAGAGCAATTGTGGTTAACTATAATATAGATGGCATGCCTCGTGTGGATTGCTTCTCTTAGGAAAGCAGGGGTTCGTCTCAAAGAGGTTTATGACTTAAAATTATGAGCAGCAGAAAAAATATCGATATCCTAACTCCCTAGATGCCCAACAAAGCTAGAAGGAATCCATACTTCCGCATCCTCCCTTGGCTATTTGCGACCTTCAACCATTATGCCTATAATCTTCGTTAGTAACCTCCAACTAATGCCCGATCGGCGTAAAAACGTTGTGAAAACTCACAATGATACCTAATCAGGAGGCAGGGTGTCAGCATAACGCGCTCAGCACACTTCAATACAGAGGACGCGGACCCACCCTTCACTAGTCTTCACCGCCGGATTTGTATAAACCGGCCTATCAACTGTAGACACCGCAAGGGCATACGCAGCATCCTCAAACGCCTTGAGCAGAGACCCGCGAGTCTTCCACCCCAACGATCCTCCCTGACGTGCCTTATCTTCGCTGAGCTCCCTGGCAACAGCATCGAACTTCTCCCCGTTCGCGAGCCGCTCTAGAACGGTTTCCATCTTGCTATGCTTCTCACAGAGGATGTGACGGACGTTTATCGAGTTTGCGGGCTTAAGCTTGTCGGATTTGCTATCGCCCTTTGCGGTGGTCTTAGATGAGGAGGAGGCATCTTTAGACTTGTCTTTGGAGTTACCGGATTTGTTGGATTTTGTGTCTGTTTTGGATTTTCCCATGGTTGTTTAGCAGGTAATGAGTGGATGGGTAGCTAAGGATTGTGAGGTTTGGGGCCTAGCGTGGGTGTTGGGTGACGTTGGAATTGAGTGTTTGCTTGGCGTTACCCGGTTTTCGCTATGTGTCTTGGCTTAAGAACGAAATAAAGTAATAGCCGGTTCCCCTCCTATTCGCTTCGCTCATAGTCGGGAAAACCAAGCGTTACGCAAAAGCAAGGGTTACACTCCACTTTTTTTTATATTTTTTTGGAGTGGCAGGCAAATAGGCTTACATCACACAATATATCCACCAAGATGTTTACATAACAACTTTCCAGAGTATCAGTTTTATTGTCTAAGTTACAATATATTAATTGAAGGTAATAAAATCAGCATTTCTTGCAATTGAGTCACAAGATGCAGATGAAGAATCAGAATCAGATTCAACACCCAGCTCTTCAGTATTCCTTTCCCATGGCAACTGATGTTCCCCTTATCCTCCTCCTAGACTTATCTCCACCACTTCCAATTCATCCTCGGCCCCAAGTTGTGATAGATCTCCTGTGATTGTAGCATTGTCAGAAATAGTGTAACCGGTTGTCACAAACGGTGGCTAAGCAAGGCAGACTCTCGCATGACTAATAGTTATTAGTCATTGGTTTGTTATCTTTCGAACTATGAGATCAGTTGACTCATAGGATTTTACATGACGACGCAATAGCGTGTCATTGGTTTATTGTTATTGGTTGATATTTGACATGACGCACGATTGTGGTCATGTGGTTTATGTATCTCGCACATGACTCATAGTTATGAGTCATGGGTTTCATGCATGTGACCCCGTGAGGACACATGACTTGTTTTATGGGTTTGATTGGTTGCGAGATATGGCGCAGCTGACCCGGACGGGTCAGCTGATGGATTTCACACTATGTCTCACTATGAGTCATGAGTAGCGTGACGCGAGGGTATGAGTCACGCAGGGTTAGGGTTGAGCGAAGAACCCCTATATAAGGGCACCCTCAGGGCATGGGATTTGGGTCACGAACGATCTCCTCTACACCTCCGGCGATTGAAAACTCAACACCATGAGTTTTTATCGTCAACATCCACCCCCCTCTCCTGTAACCGGTACAGGTTACTGATTGGTTTTGAGTATCGTTTGATACTCAGTATGTTTTATGATTGAGTTTGATACTCATGATGTTTTATGTTTGGTTTTGAGTATCGTTTGATACT
>Ga0307507_10001728_pt1 | contig 48122 bp, 7 predicted proteins | sample 7_EM_MG_FD_207223 | JGI IMG/M metagenome (GOLD analysis project Ga0307507, IMG submission 207223) | Populus trichocarpa ectomycorrhiza microbial communities from riparian zone in the Pacific Northwest, United States - 7_EM | ecosystem: Host-associated > Plants > Roots > Unclassified | place...
GCAAGCAGATGCAGACAGGTAAGCAGATGCAGACAGGCAAGCAGATGCAGACAGGTAGGCAGATGCTGACGGGTAGGCAGATATAGACAGGTAGGCAGATGCAAACAGGTAGGCGATGCAGACAGGTGGGCAATGCAGACAGGTAGGCAATGCAGACAGGTAGGCAATGCAGACAGGTAAGCAGATACAGATAGGCAAGCAGATGAAGACAGGTAGGCAGATGCTGACGGGTAGGTAGATATAGACAGGTAGGCAGATGCAAACAGGTAGGCGATACAGATAGGTAGGCAATGCAGACAGGTAAGCAGATACAGACAGGCAAGCAGATGCAGACAGGTAGGCAGATGCTAACGGGTAGGTAAATATAGACAGGTAGGCAGATGCAAACAGGTAGGCGATGCAGATAGGTAGGCGATGTAGGCAGGTAGGTAAGTCAATAGGTAGATAGGTAGAAGAGAACCATCGCTATATTATATTAAATTATCTAAAATAATATTATTTATTTTACTAGCCTTATAAATAGCTTTAAAGTAGCTTTTATTTATTTAAAATATGTTATTAGTATAAAAGAGGTAAATATAATTATGGTTGCCAAATGCGTAGATTACTGGCAGGTTGCGCGCAGGCTGCGTGTCAAAAAAACACGACATAGGCTAGTCGGTCGAGTTGCCAAATGACCTTAACTGCGCGCCAATTGCGTCAACCACCAACCATTGAGGCCATTGAAAGGGTACCATATTTTGCCGATGAATTACCAATTATTATAATATACCACAGCTAAAAGAGCTTATAAATACAAAAATCTAATACATTTTAGAAACCAGCTGGTCTATAGACGGGTTTCCTAATATTATTAAGGATATCTTCGGCCTAACAGGCAACTTGGTATTGCATAATATAATCACCTTAACGGCGGCTAAGTATATTAAAGAGCTTGTTAAACTTAAGGACTTTACAGAGCTGGATGTTATAAGCGATTTTACCATCTATATTATATGGATGGCAATTACCGCATCTAAGGACATAAAGGAAAATTTTATATAGAAACTTTAAGCTGTTTAATCTCAGCTATAATAAATAGAGTTACTACTTTAATCTGCCAAGGTAAGGTGCGCTGCGGCTAAGAGCAAAAGCAAAAACATTAATAACTGTCTTAATACTCTCTGCAGGACTGGGACCTATCGCAATATTAGTTACGGCGCCAAGTGTTACGGATAGCTTAAGTACAATGTTACGACTACTTGGGGAAGAGTCGGAAGAAGCTAGTTAGTTAATACAAGCACGGTCCAGGATGGAGCCGGTGGAACCATATAACGAGGAATGGTAAGCGAGTCACATAATATTATACGCGGTGTACGCAGTGTACGCAGTGTACGTTTATGTATAACACATATAACACGTACCTCACGTACAAGAGAGGATTTCATAGGAGTATGGTTGTGTATTTAAAGAACCTTAGTCCCTACCATAGATAGTTCTCTCCTTATAGTAAATCTTAGAATATAATTAGAGTTAATCTATTAGGCAACCACTCTATTAGTTGTTATTACGTTATTAACCTATTGTTATTTATACGCCTAGCCTATTAACGAATCCACCGTAGTTACTGCTACAAGGTTCCGTTACACATTTACTACCTAGTTACGGTATTAATAAGAGTCGAATAATATGCTACCTAAAGCACTAGTTATAACACTATCGACGGCAGCTACGACCTTAGGCTTAGGAGGAGATACTAGTATAGCAGATACTAACTCACAGCTAATCACAAGAGGTCAGTTATAAGAAATGGTTAATCACTTATTAGATAATAATAGGATACTTAAAGAACGCATTAATGGATTGGAGTAGTAAAGGTTAAGTTACCTTTAATTAAATAATTCTTAGGAGAGAGGTTGAAGCTTAAGGGATTCCTTATATAGATGTATTTTAAAGTTACGCAGAAAGGAGTAAAGCTAGTAATACCTATGGACCAAGTAGCGTACGCAGGACTGTTCTTAATAGGAAGGGCACTTAAGTGGTTTAAATCTTACCTTACTAAGATATAGGCAAACGGAGTAACGTCTGCTAATTACGAAGTGCGGTATATATTTACCAGTTAGAACGGGTTTGTGGAACGGCTAATATAAGTATTTAGAGACCCTAAAGTATTAACTATAGCAGAACGAAAGCTTTAGAACCTAGCATAATAAACTTTAGTAATAGAGTATACAACACAGTTTTAGACGCTTACTATATAGGTTAAATGGAATAATAAGGCGCTTATAGCACAGTATAAATAAGGACTTAAGGCTAAAGTCTAGGACGTAATTATTCTAATAGAAGATGCGGACACCCTAAGGGAATTAATTAATTAAGTAATTAAGATTAATAATAGGATCTACCACAGGGAGCAGGCTAAAAGAGGCTAGGATAGAGTTCTATAGTTATATAAGGCGCAGAGTACGCATCAATAGACACAGAGTTAAAAACCATAGAATAGCGCAGAGCTAATAGACCTAAGCGGTACTAAAGAGTCTAAGAGATAAATAAAGAAACTATAGAAACCTAGAGGTTAAGGATTAAGTAATTATAGGACCTAGGAGCAGAGGCTAAACTAGGGATCTTAATAGCAGAAGATATTTAGGCGGACTCCATAGCAAAGTTAGTGGTTTAGAGATGGAGCTTATATAAATTACGGAAAATAAGGTCATTTCGCCAGAGACTATAGAGGTAGTTAGAGTAACTACGCGGTAAAGGGAACCAGACTAGGAGACAACACGTACGTATAGAGGGACGATAGTACGCTACGAGGAACAAAAGAATGTTTAATTAACAGTTTTGTATTTTGTTATAATAATGCATACCAAATTTATAAAGACGCTAAGTATGGCGCATGCTATTAGCTATAAGAGCTATTATTATCTAAGTTTAGAGGAACCAATAAGCCAGCTTGTAGATCGGATATTAAAGACGATAAGTTTAACGTAGACGAAGCGTTTACCAACAATAAGGTAATAAGGGCAGCTTACTAGGAGTATATAAACCTTAGAGAAGTTGAAATAGAAGTAGAGACTAAGACCACCATAGAACAAGGTTTAGTAATGGGTATTATAATACCATTAGATACGGCATCTATTACTTTATAAGATGGAAGGAGCAACGTTAATAAAGAACTAAGTAGGTAGACGACTATTAGTATTAGCTTACTACTTAATAAAGGCAAAAGGCCATAGGTCTAAGATTCTTAAGAAGAGATAAGGAAAGCTCTAGACTCGTAGGACGCGACAAGGACAGCTTAGGAACCCACAACGGACGAGAACCAATAGGAAAGGGTAGTAACTTAGTTTAAAGACAAACGAACGAGTATAGGACGCAAGTTCAAGAACTACGAGTTTGGGGAACAAATAAGAACGTTAGCAAATTCAAGTAAATATAGTATTCAGCTTAAAGATCGAAAAGTTAATACTAAGATTAAGAAGTAAGACGACTTCGTAGATCTAGCTATAAGACGCAGAAAGTAAGAAATAATAGATAAATTTAGGACAAGAATTATTGTATAGTAAGAGCAAAAACTAGACCAGAGATCTAGCATGCTAGGTTATATAAGGGACAGAGCACCTATATAAAGAATTACTAATAGGCCTAAGACAGGCACGCTAAGGGTAAAGTGGTTAAATAAACTAGAATAAGAGGAGGATCTAGGAATCCCAACCAGATTTAAAGAAAGACATACCAAAGAATATTACGATGTAGCGATGACAAGGTACTTTCTTATAGACAGACTATATATACTAAACCAGTTATATGGAAAGTGGTATAGGCAATAACATAACAATAAATAGGAAGACTTTTATATATAGCTAGATAAAAAAGTTGTCTAAAACTAACCCATTACGGAAAAACGCATAAATTATATTAAAGGAGCACTAATTATAACGTTAAGGAACCTAGAAGAAGGATCTAGGGACTAGAAAAGCGAGTAATAAATCTTAGTACCTATAGCAGAAATACTAGTAGTTAAGTTAACTAGGTATAGGTTTAAACTTAAGAGTAAAGACGAGCTAAGAGTTAACCTAAGTTACCTAGCGCATTATACGTTATTGTGGATAGCTTATATGGATGACGTGTATAATATATATAGGGCACTAAAAGATAAAAACCAGAAATACCTAGTAAGGATATATTAGGCACTAGAAGAGAAACGGTTTAGAGACGCTAAGTATATATATAGATGGCACCTAGTAGAAGTATAGAGTTAAGGGGACCTAATACTTTAACTAGGAAGATTCCTTACGGAAGAATGCCTAGATGGATAATAGTAGTGGGACTGCCTAGAGAACACTTATCTATAGCACGTAGAGGAAAAGAAATAAACTAAGTATTGGCTAAAAGTGGACTAAGTACTAGTAGGATCTAGCAGCTAACAGCTGGAAAAAGGGGAGGCCTATAGGACTAGAGGGAACTAGTAGTAGAGCCTTAGACCCTTAAAGGAATTTAAGGATAACACCTAAATTTATAAGTTAATTAGTAAGATTAGCAGTTCGAAGTACTAGTAGATAGTAGAGTAATAAGGAACTACATATTACTAGTAGCAGTGGAAAGGATAGGGTTACTATATAGATAAAAGAAACACCTATATCTACTTATAACGATTTTAGGAGATTAGATAGCCTATAGAGGAGGTATTATTAATCTTAAAATAGGACATATTTAGTTAACTATTAAAGGGAGACCAGTTAGAATGTCTTTTAATATCTTACCATTAGGATAAAATAAGGCGATACTAGGAATGCCTTAGTTATAGGAATATAATCTAAAAATTAATTGGGTTATAGGTTAGGTTAATATTAGAGATACTTAACAATGTAGAGTATGATAGCAAACCAAGTTAGTATAGTACTAAGTCGGAGCGATATATAAGGAGACTAAGTGAAGCTTAAGTTATGTACCAAAGAGATACTATAAGTATGGAAAAAAGTTATAATTGCCAGAAAGTGAAAAGCTGTTAAAATATGTAGTATAGAACTATAAGATAGAGTTAAAACTAGGAATAAGTCCAAAATTCTTTCTAATCTATAAGCTTACTAAAACCGAGTTAGTAGCACTTAAGGAGTTTATCCAGGAGAACTTATAAAAGGGATATATTAGACTATTATAGTCGTTAGTAGGATATCTAGCACTATTCATCCCAAAGAAAAACGGAAAACTTAGGATATATATAGACTATAAACAGCTAAATAGTATTACTAGAAAGGATAGATATCCTTTACCCTTAATTAGCAAAATCTAAGATAGGATAGGCAACGTAAAAGTCTTTATAAAGATAGATCTAAGATAGGCGTACTATTAGATCCGGATTAAGGAAGGTAATAAATAGAAGGCAGCCTTTAGGTTAAAGGAAGGACTATATAAGCCATTAGTTATATAATTTGGGCTTATAAACGTATTAGTAATATTTTAGAAACAAATTAATAGTGTATTAGGAGAACACCTTAATAAATTTATTATGGTATACCTTAACGATAGTATTATCTATTTAATAAATAAGGAGGAACATGGAGAGCATGTTTAGTAGGTCTTAAAGAGACTATAAGAAGAATAGATGCTAGTAGTAATTAAGAAATGTGAGTTCTTTACTAGGAAGACCAATTTTGTAGGATTTATTATTAAACTAGGAAAAATTAGTATAGACCTAAAGAAAATAGAAGCTATAGTGAGTTAGTAAAAACTAGAGAATATTACGTAGTTAAAATCGTTTCTAGGGTTTTGCAACTACTATAGGAGGTTTATTATATAGTGGTTAAAGAATATTAAGCCGTTTACAAGGCTTATAAGAAAAGAGGAACTGTAGGTATAGGCTAATAAGTAAAAGAAGTTATTTAAGGAACTTAAGAGGTTGTTTACCTAGAAATTAATCCTTAAGATCTATTAACTAAGGTTAGAAACGGTTGTTAAGACAGATGTATTAGACTTTGCACTAGGAGCATATTTGCTATAGAAGCACTAGGACGCATAGTATCTAGTAGCGTACTATAGTTAAAAGATAACACTACTAGAACTAAACTATAACATCTATAATAAGAAGTTATTAGGTATAGTTATAGCACTTAAGGAATAAGGAGCATTTTTATAAAGTATAGAGAAACCGTTTATAGTTAAGACGGACTATAAGAACCTTATAGGATTCCTAATAATAAAAGGAACTTAACTAAAGACAGGTTAGATGGGCGGAAATGCTTATAGAATACTATTTTAAGATTTAGTATACTAAGGGTACGGATAACGTATAAGCAAATGCTTTAAGTAGAAAGGCTAAATTATAAAACAACGAAAAACTATTAGGGACTATATTACGAAAAAATAAAGATGGATTAATTAGGTATAATTATCCCAAGATAGCAGTAATATAAGAAAGCTAAATCTACGAATTACCTAAAAGTGATTAGATAAAGAAGATTTAAGAGGCATAGAGTAAGGATCTGGACACGGAACAGTATAAAAATAGAGAAGCAGTTTATGTTCTAAGGTCTATTATAAAAGAGTTTATTAAGTCATTCTATAGGGGACTAACTTAAGGACATAACGGAGCTATAGGCTTAGTGTTAAGACTTTAAAAGGAATATATTATTTAAGGAATCTGGGAACTAGCGAGATAAGTTATAAAGGAATATCTAGATTGCTAAAGAAATAAACCAATAAGGTATAAGCCGTATGGAGGGCTATAACCTATTAAAATACTAGAAAGACCATAGGAGGTCATATTATAGGACTTTATTATTAAGTTACTAAAGTTAAGAGATCCTATTATAGGACAAGATTACAACGCGATTTTAGTAATAGTGGACAAGCTAACAAAGTAGGGATACTTTATAGCGTATATAGAAGAAATATTAGCAGAAGATGTCGCTAAAATCTATATTAAGGAAGTGTTTGTAAGACACGGAGCACCAAGTAAGGTTATATTGGACAGAGATCTAAGATTCGTAGCAGCATTCTAGGAGGTATTTTTAGCCGAATAAGGGGTTTAAGCAGTAATATTAATAGCGTATTATCCGCAGATAGATAGACAAACAGAAAGACTAAACTAGACACTAGAGCAGTATCTAAGGCACTATATTAACTATGTATAGAATAATTAGGTATCGTTATTACTAGTTATACGGTTTGTATACGATACGAGGAATGGGAGTATTACTATTTAAGGCGAATTACGGATATAAACTAAAAATATTATTATTACTACATTAAGTAAAGAAAACGAGTAGCATAGCTAAGTAAAAAATGGAGACTTTAATAAATCTTTATATAGACCTTAAAGAGACAGCTAAACTAGTACAAGAATAAATAAAAAAGTACTATAATGCTAAGAGATCTGAGGGACCAGATCTTAAGGAGGGAGATAAAGTATAGCTACTACACAAAAACTTTAAAAGTTAATAATTAAGTAAAAAATTGGACCATATTAGACTAGGACCTTTTAAAATTAAATAAAGGATTTTATTGGTTATGTATAAACTAAACCTACTAGCTAAAATGAAAATCTACCCTATATAGTATATCGCAATGCTAGAGCTAGCACAAAGAAGTATTAAGCCACTAGTCTATAAGGCAAATACGTATAGAGGATAAGAGGAAGACAAATAGTAAGTTTTAAAAATCGTTAGTTATAAGGACGTTAATAATAAAATATAGTACAAAGTAAAGTAGATAGGCTATAGTAAGACTATTTAAAAACCACTAAGTAACCTAGAGAACGCTATAGGAAAGGTATAGGAGTATTAAAGGAGAATAGGTTAGGCAGTATTAATAAAGAGAAATCGCCAAAGAACGAGTTACCTAAGGGGGACCCAAGAGGAGCAATTGCCGAGCTACTTAGAGTTGTTTCCCTCTCTAGAGGAAGGTCTATCCTTTTATTACTAAGTTCCTGCAGACTTTGCTCTATAAGCTTCCACTCCTTAAAGCGGACCTTCTTACGAACTTTCTTAAGACGGGTTAACTGAGTAAACGCGACCTATTAAGACTTAAAGAAGCAACGCTAAGCCTCAAGGGCCTAAGCAGTCTCCTTAGCAGAATAATAGAGTTCGGCGCGCGCGGCGGCCAACTTAGACTTATGTTTCGCAGCGGCAGATTAAATATAAGACCCTATAATAAGTTACTTAGGGAACTTAAAGACTATTAAGAGTTATAGGACGCGTATACTTAGCGTTAAAGACAGAGCAAACATCGCAAGATAATTAAATGTTTGCTTTAGTGCACTCTAAATAGAAAAAGGGTTGCTAAGATAAAGGACTCGCTATTATAACACATACTAACCCCACTTTCGCATAATAAGAACACAGAGAGGCCGTTGTCTTACTAAGTGACAGTATTACAGTAATGGTGCGGCCATAACGTTGCGCTTATAAAGAAGAAGAAGCTTTAGGTATAATAAGTAAAGATATTAACCAGAGTAATTAAACAGACATTATAGCTCTAGTAAATAACTTGGAGATATTAGGAATCTTTAAGAACAAAAATAAAGAGGAGGGAGATAGTGTTACGGACAGCTTAAGTACGATGTTATAACTACTTAGGGAAGAGTTGGAAGAAGCTAGTTGGTTAATATAAGTACGGTCTAGGATAGAGCCGGTGGAACTATATAACAAGGAATAGTAAGCAAGTTATATAATATTATACGCGGTATACGCAGTGTACGTAGTATACGTTTATGTATAACACGTATAACACGTACCTTATATATAAGAGAGGATTTTATAGGAGTATAGTTGTGTATTTAAAGGACCTTAGTCCCTACCGTAGATAGTTCTCTCCTTATAGTGAATCTTAGAATATAATTGGAGTTAATCTATTGGGCAACTACTCTACTAGTTGTTATTACGTTGTTGACCTATTGTTATCTACACGCCTAGCCCATTGACGAATCCACCGTAGTTACTGCTACAAGGTTCCGTTATACCAAGTTTATATATTATATTAAGGATAGCAGTTATTTACTTAACCCTAATTACCCTTATATACTTTATTGCTCAAAATGTTAGTATATAATTTAGATAATTGAAGAGCTTATAGTCATCCTATAAAACAGCAGGTAGGATGGACAGGTTACTTTAAGCAAGTATATTACATATATAGGAAGAACCTTTTACTGCCATTTCCATAATCTAAGCTAGCTTCCCTAGTTGCCTCTAAGCTTCTATATTATAAGAGCCCTTTTTAAAACAACAAGGTAGTCTCTAACTACTTAAACCAAATTCTCCCTAGTAGCTTTCCCGGGGCCAAACTTCCCATTAAGACCCCATAGCTCCTCTATATTCAAACCTAGCCAACTTAATAGCCATAAGATAGGTTTTACGGCCCACTATAATATTTCGGCTAACTATTCCAACGTACGTAGTTTATCCTAACCAACTATAACGCAAGGAGCGCCTTTAGCCTCTTTTATTTTAACCGCGATCTTATACATTTTACCATTACCCTATCTATAACCAATAATTTAGACCTATCGCATTATTTAGAGAGCTTACTTAATCTTATTACGGTTAAACTAACAGTAGGTAAATATCCAATCTATTCTAAGATAAGTTTGTCTCTAGCTGCACCAGATGCAAATTACATTGGCTAATTATATTTGGTTTAAACCCAACTATTACAGTCTAGTGCCGTCCACTTTAGTAAAGGGTTATAGATTAACTCTACGATCTGTTCGGCAAGCAAATTAGACATAATATACTTTTAAGAGTATAAAAAGGTTAAGAAAGTTAAATATAAGGGGGTTAACTTATTAGAAATTTAACCCTAGGCGGTGGCCTATTTATACATTAATTGCTAAAGCCCTAGTATCCAGCTGGTCTTATATCCTTGAATCCATTGGCCAGAATAGGGAAGGGCGTATATATCTATATATGGAAATGTAGGTTAATTATTAGGTAACAAGAGCCGCTACAATGTTTAAGTATAGCATTCTAGAGTACTTAGTTAAATAAAAATAACAGGGTAAATAGGTTAGCCTCTAATGCGCGTGATATCTGTCTTGTATATTAAGGCTTATATGCATACCAAGCATTTTCCCACTGCCCCTCTATTTGGATAAAGCTAGTTATATAACTAAAAAACCTTACTTATCCTAATTCACTAAAAAGTGTTATCCGCGCTTTTTATTAATTACTTAACGGTAACTAGGCCGCATAAAGCGGTAAGTAAGACCTTTACTAGAATCTTATTAATACTAATACTAAAAAGTGCCCTTCCTTAAATGTAGTTTCTGTATAGTTAATCCCATATCTTCCTAACACGGTAAAATCCCTTATCTTTTTCGTCAGAACCCTTCCGCTCTCATAGATGTCACTTATACCTAAACATTTACATTAAATCAAACTAGACACTAATAATACAATAAGGAATATCTGCGAGGTGCTAAAGAAGCAGGAAACTACTTTTACACCATCTTTAGAGCCGGGTATAGATAAATGCATATTAAAGGAAGTGGATTAGAAAACCACTTTTACACTATCCTTAAAGCCAGGTATAGAGAAATATACATTAAAGGAAGTAGATTAGGAAACTACTTTTACACCGTTCTTAGAACTAGGTATAAAGAAATGCACATTAAAGGAAGTGGATTAGGAAGCTTTACACCTTTACAAAGTAGTTTAGCCAAAGTTGTTTATAAAGGTAAATAGTAAGCCATTAAATTATACGTAATCTGCTAATAATTTAGCAGCCTCTATAACATTAGGTCATTTTTTAATCTATAAAAGAGGATATATATATAGGAACTCAAAGAGACCAGTTTATCATTCCTATCTAGATCTTAAAGGCGCCTATATATATTACTAATAAAAGCACCGAACAGCAAGTAGAGCTGGCTTGCGGGTGTGCTGTCCTTTATGCTGCTAGTAAGCTAGCCACTATTGGCAATAGGGTGGTGTTTCTTATCCTATCGCCATAGCCGGTCCAAAAGAAAAGCCTGGTAGGCAGCTTATGATTCTATATTAAGATTTATTAAGTTAAATGCTTTAAAGAAGTTGTATTATGGTTTAAAGGATATAAGGAAATTATTAAAGAGGTTATATTGTGGTTTAAAGTCTGCGAGGATCCCTAGCGTAGAAGGGACTTTATTCTACATTAGAGTTAATAATTCTCTACTTATTCTATTATCTAGTGTTACTAAACAGTTTTTAGTGTCTATTAGTGGAGTAGATAGGTTTAGTAAGAAGCTCTTAGGTCTATTCTTAGTATTAGATAAGACTATTATGCCTTTATAATGTGCCTTTTGCTATATAGGGTTTATTAGGACCCCTAGATTACCATAAGTTATTCCTATCTAAATTTGTAGCTAGTTCTCGCTAAATGGTCCGTTCAGCCTAGGTGCCTAGGCCTACTTAAATGCATCTTCCTTAAGGTTAGGTACTGGTTGTAAAAAGTATTTATAACAGCACTTACTATATAGTATAACTCTTCCCTTATCTATTAAATGTAATATATTAAATAGCTGAGCTCTGTTATCTCTGTGGCCTAGTAATAGATTATATAAATTATTTTTGGGGTTTTCTAATAAGAAGTCAGAATTTTCTTAGGTACTTGGTTCTATCTACCCTTACCTATACTGTTTCTAGTAGTATATCTATATACCTCCTATATGTGCGGTATTAAAGCGGCCTTTTGGAACATGGTAATAGGATTTGCTATATTATATTGGTCTTACCTTGTAATGCCGGCACTCTACTCTACTAAAAGTGAGTTCCCCTCTCTTTAGGCCCTAAGTCACTTGCCGTTTAGTTGTTTAACGGTTTTTAATCTTCTCTTTAGAGCTTTTAAAATCTAATTAATCGCTTTATACGCAATAGCCGCAGTAGCACCTAGTAAAGTCAGCATCCACACTAAATTATAGAGATTTTAACTATACTAATGCCTTCTTTAATTAAGCTTTTGGCAAGTATATAGTATTCTTTTAACGTATTTAAGATACCCGCATCTTTAAGGGCTTAGATTAATTTATTGTGGTTAGAACCTACCTTTAGGAACTTCTTTTCCCATTTAAGATTATGGTTAGTATATAAATAACCACTATTTACTGCTGAACTTATACTCCATCCCCTATCTCTAAAGGAAGGAAGAATAAGACACTGGGCCCTCCTAGCGCCTTACCAATTAGGCAGTACTTACTTCTACTAGTAAAGAAATCTTCTATCTCTTTAGTAAAGTCTTTAAGCGGGATTTTAGTGTTTAAGCCAATTCCGTAAAAGTCTTTAGCTATTAAGCTTGCCGTATATCTATCTTTTAAGAGTTTCTATAGAACTACTTAACCAAATCTGCAAAGGAGTTAGTAGTATACCTTCTCTGTTTCAAGAACCAAGCAGATAAAAATGGTATAATTAAGCAGATTCTTAAGAAAGCTCTTCTAATTGTCTATACAGGTTTTCTAAACTTAAGGGTTCTAGAAAGCCGTCTTTCCAGCCTAAACTTTAGTAAGAAATGTCGCAACTTAGGGTTAGGCTTAGAATGGCATATCTTTAACAGACTTAATTGCGAAACACCAGTTTCTTTAAAATCAACCCTAAAAGTTATATTTTTTACAAAAGATTTTAACTTTAACTTAGCTTTGTGAACTAACTTAAGGACTTTATTTACATTTTGGAGTAACTACAAAAAAGTTTAGTAAAGAGGTAGTATCTGTAGAATAGGTAAACTTACGCTCGGCTCTAGAAGCGCTAGCTCTTCTTATACTAAAGCAGCTCTAAGTTTTATGGTAATATTAATCATTTTATAGGTATTATAAGAAGTCCTAATAGCGAATAATGGGCAAAACCTTTTGCTTTAAGTAATGGTAAGCTAGCATAGATTTGGGGCACTAAAAAACCTATAGGTTTTTTAGTGCCCCAAATCTATACTAGTGTAAAGAAACTCCTCCTATATACTGGCCTCCTCGGCAACGCATCCCTAAAGAGTTAAATTAATTACTTAAACTAGACAGGCGGGAGATTTCTAGGATAAGTTAATGCAAGCCTTAATTGAGATTCTATACCCTAAAAGCCTTTCTCGCTAGGAACTAATTGGATTCTTCCCTATATTCCTTAGAGAATTAACTTAATCCTAAATCTAAGTAATGCTTTAACATTGCTTTAACAATAGCTTAACCATATCAAGCCCAGTTCCGTTTATTATTATAAAATTTAGGGCTTACTAGCAGAGTTATAAGGCCTATAGGCTAACCAGGCTAAAAATACAGTTACCTTCTTTTCTTTACCGTAATGCACGCTCCTCTACCTGCAGCCGCCGCGTACGGTTGTATAGTATTTATTTGTTGCCTTGTAATTTTCCGTACTATCGCCCTATAGTATTATAAGCCACAGCGCCTTTAGTGGCCTCTTATCTTTAATATAATATCTCTTTTCCTTATCCCCGGACTCGTAGTTACTGTCTTAATTAGGTGCATAAAGTACCAGATTATTCATCCACCTTAGGACACACTATAACCAATAGCCGTGTTGCTAAGATCTTTGTTGGCAATTATATTAGCTGCTAAGATTTATAAGGCCGCTATACTAAAGGAATTTACTAATAGAAAGCTAGATCCAATCTCTATAGGGTTTTGTCAGCATGTTTATAAAGGGCCACTAGGTGGCCCATATTACTATTCTTCTCGCTTTTCTACTCCAGGGCTTAGATATTGGGCGATTCTTCTCTATATTACACCAGCTACTACTATGCATCCCAGTAACAGTAGAAAGTTTTCTAGTACATATCTTATTTACTACAATTCCAGTCTTTAAAATATAGCAAGCGCGCATAGTATAATACCTATAGAATTGAAGATCATTATAGGTGACCTTAAGGGTTAGAATACCTGCCATTATTCTGGCTATAGCAAGTATAATCCTTCTTGCCATTTATTAGACAGATTATTTCCTTCTAGTAAGTAAATACATAGCCTCTAAAGATATCCGCTAATAGAGGCCAGGGGGAGTGCACTATAGCGTATTTTATAATGTTTTCCTTAGACTGCGCAAGGGTTTTAAATTATATATCGCAGGATATTATAATAATTAAAGACAGCAAATCCAATATTTCATTTGGGGAAGACAGCTAAAAAAAACTACATCCGTCCGTTATCTATTTAAGCATTTATTAAAAACCAAAGCGGACTATCTGCGCCTTATTCTTAGGGACTTCTTTACTAACTTTACTCCTAATTCTACGTCTTCATCCTAAACACCCTTATTCTTATTAATTTTTAAGCCTTTTATCTCTGCCATTATGTCTTATAAATTGTATTTATATTTATTATTCGTTACTATAGTATCTGTGGCTGCGGTGCTGTCTATAGTGTTTATGGCGGCATCTTGCGCGGACTTTGTAGTAGATTTTGGAAAGGTGTTCCTAACCTTACTAGTAATATTTATGGCGGCATTAAAGGTGGCTTTTGTATCTGCGATAATAAGGTTGCCCGCAATAGTTATAATGGTCTCTAGTCTCTCCTTTTAATATTTTTTAACCCCCCCCCCAATTATTTCCTCTAATCTTTATTTATAAAGATTTAAGGAAGGACAAAGCGAATCTGCTATGGCCTCTATATCTTTATAGCTGGAACCAAACTTATTAGCCTTCTTATTATAATAAAACGCTATTGTCCTTACTATAGATATATAAAGCAGAACTAGAACGTGTAATAGTAGGACGCCTTATGCTTTAAATAGAGTATACTTCTTTTATAATAAAGATAGAAATGCTACCTAGAATTAGTCTTTAAAACTTAATACTTGATTTTATAAACTATCCAAGCGTGGCTTTTAAAGTGTAGAACGCCATTTAATATTATATAGCTTTCCTTACACACTGGATGGCTATAGGGAATTTTTATATCTGGTAAGATAACGCCTAGCACAGCCCGCGATTGCACAATCTCTGCCTATCTAAAGTCAATTATTATCGCCTGGCTAATCTCTATATTCTAAAGCATATTATAGGGCATCGTATCTTGGTGTAACACTCCTAGCCAATATACGGCCCAAATTAAGCGCTCAACCTATTCAGTCAGGTATTGCCTATTATTGCCGTTAATACATTAAGAGATAAACTTCCTCCTAAAACTAAGGAACCTTATATAAACAATCTCCACAATACTGTTATAGAAATACGGACGACCAAATTAATATTTCCTAAATATACCGGTATATGGATCCCTTAAATTAGATGGAGGCGCTTATAGATAATAGCCTTCTACTTTAGGTGGCCGGGTAAGAAGGGGCGAGCTAGGTAATATCTATAAACTTTAGGAATCTTGTTGGGAACGTAATTAAGAATATTAGATGGACAGTCTGTGGGTATTAATGAGATACTCTATATACATTATATATATATCTCTTAAAATGCATTATGCCCTCTATTTGCGTGGAACATTTAGGATAGCAATATTTAAACTCTTTTTAATACTTAGGTAGTCAAAAGTAGGTATCCACATACTTCTTTAGGACGTCTTTTTACGGTATATAGCGCATCCGTTTTTTATATAAAAACTTATTATTGCCTATGCAAATAAGGCATACTGGATAGGGAAGCTCCATAGGATATAACTAAATAGTCTCGGCTTTAGCGGCGTCTAAAGTGCTAAGCTCTTATTAAACAGTCCCGCAATCTTTATTATCTGGCGACTCTTTCTTTAGGGACGCATAACTAGGAGTTTGGTAATTTAAGGTACTCTTAAGACTTATATCCTTTTGCTTTTACATGTGAGATATCTTCTTGCCTTTAAAGATAATGAAGTCTATTTTCTTCCGTTTTAAAGGTTTGCGTTAAGCCATTTCTTATTAATAACGCAGTTAAGCTAGGTTTTTAATGAACTTAACTTAGGCTTTTTTATTTTTAAAAGGTGTAAAGAGTATTCTAGTAATGGTAGCCCACTCCCAAAGTTTAAATTCCACCCTTAGCAGTGTTAATACCTTAGTTAGGCCCTTCCTACTAAGCTACCTGGCTATCTTAATTATGTTAATTAAGTTATGGAATTCACAAATAGCGGTTATTAACCGTTCCCTCTGTAATCTTTAATACGTTATGCCAATCTTCCGCTTAATCTCTTTATATTACTAGTATAATTTAGTGCCTTTAGCCTTGGTAATGGGGTAGAGGCCTTCGCCGTAGATACGGTTCTTATATTCTTCTTATTTGTTATAAAGTGCTTTAAGCTTAGGGTTATTACAAACTTCTTCTAGCTAGTCGTTATTAAGCTCTATAGGTGCTTATTAATCTTAGGGTTATTACAAACTTCTTCTAGCTAGTCGTTATTAAGCTCTATAGGTGCTTATTAATCTTAGGGTTATTACAAACTTCTTCTAGCTAGTCGTTATTAAGCTCTATAGGTGCTTATTAATCTTATAATAGCCCCATTCTTATAATAGATTTAATAAGGAGATCTTATAAAGGACTTCTAAAATAGATGCTCTGGTAATCGCGTGCAATATGCGTTAGTATATAATACCTCTTATATATACTACTAAGATGGCCTATAGTCTAGTTCCGCTTTTCTAGAGTAACAGTGTCTATCTATATAATTAACATATAACTAGGTCTAAAGGTAATTATCAAGTAAACCTACTATTAATGTTTTTACCTAAAGCCTGTTGCAGCTGGTACAGCTCTAGTGCCTCCTTAAACCTAGCAACAAGCCCTAGGCGTACAAATATATCACGGTATTTGGCATATAGAAAGGCCTTTTCTTTTATAATATTGCCACCCCTAGTTATATAGCTGACGTCGCAGAAGAATGGCTAATCTAGTACTTTATTCTTCCATTTAATATATAGCACGTTGCGGTGCGCCAGTACCTTAAGGTTAAAGATGTCTTAAACACTTGTAAAGTCATCTAGGAATGCGTCTTAACCAACGCCAACGGCTAAAATATGCAAAACAATATAAAACGCAGGAAGGTCTTTAAAATAAAAGGTAAATTTCTTTCTATAGATTTATAGTTAGTAGGATATATTATTTACATATAGCATAAAGCTTACGGTTTACTATTTTTTTTCTTTATTCTTAATGTGTTCTAGGTTTATATCCACCACAATTATGCTCTTATTAGAGCGTTTCTTGCTATAAACAACTATAATATTAATATTCTTAAACCAGACGGCTTTATTGCTGCCTTTAGCACTAGTGCTTTCTACTAGAGCGCCTGGTCTTGTGGCTGTAGCTACGCTAAGTAGGAGAAGAAGCGAAATTTAGACTTAAATAAAGCTATAGAGTGGCTTAGTATTATTAATCTAGAGAGCGTAAAGGATAGTATAAAGGTCTTAGACGAATATAGCGTACTTTTTCTTTGCCGACTTATTAAGCCTAAGGCTTAGGATCCACTTCTATAGCTATTAGTCTGCCTTAAAGGAGGGGTGGGAACTTATATTACAAATATTATTAAGGACATTACCGTCCATCTTATAGCGTATAAGGTCTATATAGCATATGCTAATTCGTTTCTAATAGCTCCGCATTGCGCTCTCCTTCTTAATTTAAAAATATTTCTTCCGCCAGCGGAGATATGCTTTAAATACCTTTAGGGCGCATTTACGCAGCTAGTCGTCTAGGGTTTTTTAGGGTTTCTTTTTAATCTTTAAGCAGTACCTAGTTTATAGTAATTAGAGGGTGTAATAACGAGTTAGCGGGAATTTTATAATTTACCTCTCCCAGATTTCACCTTCCCTCTTTTATAGTTTCTTAGTATAAGGAGTATAGTTTAGTTTCGCGGGTCCCTCCTCTTCTAATTCAGTAATATCTTTTAGTATTTCCTTAGCTTTAGAGTCCAATTCCACGTCTAATCCCGTATCTAACTCCACATCTAATTCCATATCTAATTCCGCATCTAATTCCGTGTCTAGTTCCGTATCTAGTCCTCTAGAATCTAAATCTATACCATCTTCTAAACAAATGTATATATCCAGATTAGTATCTATGTTCAAGTCTGGACTTTAGAGTTATGAATTTAAGTTTTAATAAACGGCGGTGGCGTAGGGCGCTCCTCTCCTCTCCATCCTATGGGCCGGAGCAGCTACTTTAATAGGTATACTACTATTTTAGCGGCGGCGAGTTTGCCAAATAGGTAAGGTAAGCATTACAGATAAGGATTAAATCGCTAGAGAGAAAGTAGACCAAGAATAGTAAAGGGAGAGAGAGAGGAAGTAGAACAAGGGTGGTAAAGGGAGATAGTGCGGGGACAGAGCGAGCAGGCCATTTCTTTAAGTAGACGCTGGCCTTTTCACCTAGGCTGTACCATTATTAAATTAACATAAGCGCCAACAAGCTTTGCTAAAGCTTATATCCTATTTCTAACCCTCTAGGATAATAGGGCGGGACATAACAGGGATAGGAAGTGCTTAAGTAAACAGAGCTTCTTTAAAGCGATAATGTGATAGGGTCTAAGCAAGGTGAGAACGCCGCTAAAAGCGGCGGCCAACAACCTCTAAAAACAGATGCAATCCCACCACCACATGTATTTAATAAGAGAATTATATAAAAAATTATATAAGTAATAGTAGAACCATTATAAAGATAATATAGAGCCATAAATTAATATTCCTTATATAATTTTATAATTTTATAACTTAATTAAATATTTTTTATTAACCTTTATATTTTATATCTAAATTCTATTTTACTTACCTTATTAAAGTAAAAATATAGTTTAATATATAAGAAGTTACTTTATGTTTAACTACTACTCTATTTTTTATTATTTCCTTTACTTTTAATCTTACTTTTTCTTTTTTATTTTACTTTTACTACCACTATAGCTATTATTTTAATTTCTTTTTATTTACTAATTTATACTTACCTTTACTACGACTTATATATATATATATATATTAGTTACTAAGCTTATTATACTAAATAGAATCTTATTTATTTAGCCTAATAGGTAAATATTATAAGTATAATTAGTACCCTTTTTATTATTATTATTATTTCTTTACTATTATTCTATTACTACTTTATTTACTACCACTTTTACTATTTCTAATTTAATTACTACTTTATTATTACTTTTGTTATTACCTTTATAACTATTTTAGTTTTAATTATTATCTTTATCTCTATATAAATAGCTATATAAATATTTATATAAATACTATAGCAATTTTTGCAGTACTCTATATAGTAGTCTCTATATACTAGTTTCTTAGCTAAAAAAAAAGGAGCTCTTGCTGCACCTAGCCTAAAAAGACCAAAACCAACCAAAAGAACCCTGAAAATCACCTAAAGAATCCCCCTAAGATGCATGCATCGCAGAGGAGGCATATATTGAACGACAGTGGTTCGCACTTACGCGCAACCGCCAGAACCACGCCTAGCAATAGCCCTCCATAATAAAGACGGGCGAATACCACACTATAAAGCGGAAATACCTTTATTAAGAAGGCATCTAACAAAATATAAAGCCTATTAAACGCATCTAGTATCTAGAATTATAGGGGAGTAACCATTAGCTATAATAATCTAATACAGCTAGTAGAATGGCTCCGCCAGTCTAGTAAACCTTAGGCGCCCCTTTAGTAAACCCTTAATTAAATCCTCTAACGGCTAAGTAAAATTAAAAATAAATAAAACCCCCCTTTACTGGCGAACCGCACCTAGGCCGCTATAGCTGCGCTTCTATAGTATAGGGAACCCACCCCCCTTAAGACAATAACCGGGTATATAATTATAATATAACTAAACACAGAAAAATCAGAGGGGCTTAAGGGACAATTAAAAATAGAAGTTCTTATAAAGATTTACAAAGAGGTCTATAACGCTGTTATAGTCTAATACCTTAGGAGCGGAGACATTAGAGTTACCCTAAAGGATTAATAGGTAAAGGAATAAGCTATAAGGGTAGGGGACAGGCTAGGAGAACATATTAATATAAAAGTACTCTATAAGGATTACCTAGTTAAAGTCCCAGCGGTTTCTATAAGCCTTAGGGTAGAAAAGGGACGCTAGGTGGATAACACAGTAATTATACAAGAGATAGTAAGATAAACGGAACGCCTTATGCTAGGACTTAAGATCACCTAAATTTAATGGCTTTGTTAGGAAAATGCAAACTAAGTATATAACAAAAACAACGAGAGGATATAAGGGTCGCTAGAGACTTGCTAGGGAGACACTAGACAAACACATAGCTCCCTTATTATTAGTATATATACACCAGGAATGCAAAAACTCCTTATCTAAAAAGGAATAATTATAAATAGCCTTATATACAACATAAGGCTCTATAACTATAGACTACACCTAGAACGATGCTATTATTATATATAATAGGGACACACCCAATCCATATACGCAGCACAGGTGTGCTACGGCTACTGTATAGACCCCCATAATATAAGACACTGCTTAAATTAAGACTAAATAAAATGTGTAAACCGCTACTAAAGCACACATAAGGTATAGGAGAGAGAAGACTGCATTAAATATAGGAGACGGAAGGTAAGGGCTTAATAGCTATAGGAACAACTATACGCTAGGTTATATAAATGGAAACAATAGGCGATAAGCTAGTGGGACATAGGTGCCTTTCTAGCATTTCCTACCTTTAATACTGGGGGGCTAGGCTAGCCATCCTAAGCCTTAATAGGCTAGAAGCGACGCCGCGCGACATTACCAGACTAAATAGGGACATAAAGGTTATAGGGGACACAAGGGAGAGGACGCCCTATAGGTAGACCCTTATGGACAGCCATAGCAAGCTTAAGACTAGGATAATTAAGAATTAGACTTAACACGGTAAATATAACATTTGCAGCCGACTTATAAAGGGTATATAGCCAACCAGTAAGAACAAGGGAAGAACCAGAGATAATAACAGATTTAGATATAGAAGCGTTAATAGGAACATAAGATATAGGAACGGAAAGCTCTATATAAAATAAATAGGGACTAAGGTGTAGATATAAGAGACAAAAGTTCTAAATATCCTAAAGAAAATAGAAATAGAAGAAGCAAAAAATAAAGAAGAGATAAAGGACCCTTACTAGGGGTCCGCTACCTATCTATTATATAATATAACTGCGGTAATACAAACTACCATCTTATAAGGCCCTTACTAGACAGTCTAGACCTAGAAAAATACTATATCCTTACTATATAAGAACCGTACTATAATACCTACATATAATTAATATACTGCCCCCAAGGATTCCAGCTCCTATATAAACCAAAAGCAGCTATATATATGTGCTTTATAATTAGCAAGGCTATTAGCCTGTCCTTATAGTTATAGCAGGCAGTTAACCCAGATATTATAGTTATAATAATCCAGATATATAGGGGACTGGTATAAATTATTAATATGTATAACCCTAGGGTCAAAGGGGTCCCGTAAATAGAGAATATTATATTAGTAATAAGCTTACTGGAAACTAAAGGTATAGAGTCTATCCTACTAGAAGACATAAACCTCTACTACCCATAGTAGGGGGGTATCTATATTGCTGCTAAATAACAGGCAGAGTGCTTACTAAAATCTATAGATATCTAGGGCCTTAAGCTAGCTACCCCCCTAGGAGCAACTATATAGCAATAAGGCACTGCCAGAAGTATAATTAACCTTATATTTATAGATAAAGGCCTATACTAGAGACTTAAAAGGTATAACCCTAAAAAAGAATAGGTACTTGCTTTAGACCATATCCCTATCTAGATATAGCTAGATCTAGATATTAAAGCACAACTAAATAGTAAAAGATGCGTAATAAGGAAGCTTAAGACGGATAATTTCCTTAATATAGTTAAACAATAACTTTAAAACCTAGAAGAAATCCACCTAATACTAAATAAGTAAGGCTTATTAGCCACCCCTAAGGAAATTAACTATAGACTAAAAAGGATCCAGGCAGTAATTAAAAATAGGCTAGAAGAGCACTGCCCAGTCTTATAACTAGGCCCCTACGCGTAATATATATGGTCCGTATAATATACGGTTTTTATTGCCAGCCAATAACAAGTAAGAAGGAAATATATAAGTAGCCATAACCCTAAAGATAAGAGACAATACAAAGACATAAGAAACTAGTTAAAGAATACCCTAAAAAAAAAGTAAGAAATAACTGGAGATAGTTTATAAATAAGCACACTTCTAACCCGAGCCTCCCCCATAATAAAGGCCTTTAGGCTATAGCGAAATGGGTAAAAAAAAAGGTAGGGCGCCTAGCAGAAGACCCATACCTACCACCCCTATAAAGAGTAGGGGAATTATAGGCCACTAACAACAATAATAAGAAGGTAAAAATTCTTATAGAAAAGTTCTTCCCCTAACCGGCTCTAGCAGACCTTAGTAATATTATAGGTAAAACACCGGTAACTTACCTGCGGGTTAACAGCGATATAACAATAAAGGAAATAGCCAGAACTATTAGCCGCCTTTTAAATAATATAGTACTAGGACCAGATAGGATTCTAAATAAGGCCTTAAAGACCTATGGACCACTTATAGCACCCTAGCTTACAGATATAGCCAGAGCATGCTTTGCTATAGGCTACTACCTACAACTTAGAAGATCTATAACGACGGTTATCCTATAAAAAGAAGGTAAAGTAGATTACTTAGTCCCAGGAAGCCACCGCCCTATTACCTTAAAAAATACCCTTAGCAAGATCTTAGAAAGGGTAATAGCGGACTATATAGCAGACATAGCTAAGGAATACGCCCTACTACCATAAAGCTAAATAGGGGCAAGAAAGAACCGCTTAATACTATTAGCACTTACGCTACTCACTGCCACCATTAAATCTGCATGGGTAATGCGAAGGGACTTTATAGTATTAATGCTTAGCCTAGATATCAGTAGCGCCTATAACAACATGCCCTATAAGCGTCTCCTATATATCCTTAGGGCAAAAGGCATTCTAGAATAGATTATATAATTTATTTAAGGGTTTATAGGCTAGAAAAAAACATTACTAGTCTTTAGCGGATACTAGAGCCCCCCTATTATAGTTATAACAGGAATACTATAAAGATTACCCCTCTCGCCTATACTCTTCCTCTTCTTTGTAAGTAACCTGCTTAACTCCTTTAAGGAAGGGGCGACCTAGGGAATAGGCTTTATTAACAACATAAACCTAATTATATACAGGCCAATAGCCGTAAAGAATTACAGAACACTAAAGAATGCCTATAACACCCATATAGAATAGGCAAGACAATATAGAGTCCAATTCTTACTAGAGAAATACGAGCTAATCCACTTTATAAGAAAACACAACCAATCTATAGATCTTTAGTATATAATCTATATCTAAGGCTTTGGGGGTTAACTAGTTCAGGGCCTACGGGTATTAGGAGTATAGGTAGACAGTAAGCTCTAGTAGAGCGTATATGCGGCGTAAGTGGCCTATAAGGGCTAAGTATAGTATATTACATTATCTAGGATTGTTAATTCTATATAGGGCCCATGCTTCCAGAGGTCACGCCTATTATATATAGTAGTTGTCCGGCCAACTATAATATATAGATCCAGTATTTGGGCCATTAGAGAAACTAAAAAGGGCCCCCTTAAATTACTCCTTAAACCACTCTAAAAGGTCCAAACAGCCTGCCTCTAAAGTATAACAGGCGGGTATAAGCAAATAGCTATAGCACTGCTAGAGAAGGAAGCCAATATTCCCCCCCCTATAACTATATATTAAAGCTACTGTAATATAAAGGGCGTAAAATAAACGCAACTCTAATATTATAAAGTATATTAAGATACGCCTAAATAAACTATAGAGGGACCTAAGGGTGCCCTATAGGAGAATAAACTAATAACCCCAAAGTAGGGAAAATATATTAAAGAAATAGGCAAAGAAAGCAGAAGAAGAATAGTACTGCTTTAGGGCCTAGGCCTATATAGAGGAGAAAGGGAGACGCATAAAAGGCCAGTAAAGATAATAGTAAGAGAGAGAAAGGAGCCAAAGTAGAGTATAAAGGAATGCTAGGAAACTATCCACCGTAATACAATACTGGTTGGACTAATGCTAAAGAGGCGTATAGGAGTTAAAGGTATAAAGGCTAACTTAGGTAAGAGGAACCTAAGCCATAGCATAGTTAACGCCATAGGGGGTAAATACTTAAGGGCTCCAAAAAGGCCTAATAAAGGCAGAAAATACAATAGCAACACTCTTAAGAATAGGAATAATAGGACTAAAAAATTAGCTCTACTAGGTAGGTGTTCTAATAGGCAGCCCAAGATGCGAATATGGCTGGCCAAAATAGACACCAAAATACGTAATACTGTTATGCCCCCTACACACCAACTAAGAAGTAATACTCTTAGTAGCTGGCATAGAGAACTATACTACACTGCTCTTAATATAAAAAGGCCTTAAAGCGGTTACCTAGTGGCTTATTAGCTAAAATATACTAGACCAGTTCTAGGTTATAAAGGAAATGGTAATAGAGGGTAAAGGGGCAAGTTATAGGCGCCCCCTAATAACTCTACAGTAGTAGAGTAAAGTTTGCGATACTAGCGCGTCCGTAGGCTTATTACGGCAGTAGTGGTTCCCAAGGAGGTTAAAAAGTAAGGTAGAAGAGTACCACCGGTGACTTATAGGCGCTAAGTAGGCAAGTCCTAAAAGGCGGGGAGATAGATTACGAGGTTTTCTTAAATAGAGTTTTCTCCCTATATGTAAATAAGGAGTAGTCCGCGTGGGCCCAATAGGGATCCGAATCAGACGTTAAGCAATGAATAATATATAATAATATATATAGTAGTCTCTATAATAACCTCCTTAGTATACTTATAAATAATATTCTATATAGGGTAGTAAAAGGGTAATAATAGTATAATAGTAAAAGGGTAGTAGGGCAAGGACTTCGTCCCTAAAAGGACAAAAGCCCACCGCAGGCGCAAGAAATAAGTAAACTTTTCCAAGGAACTGCAAATTGCCAGCCGTAGGTCGGCAATTTCAGAAATTTTCCTTGGAAAATTTGCTTATTTCTCGTTTAGAGTGTACTAAAGTAAATATTTAATTGTTCTATAATGTTTGCTTAGTTTCTAACGCTAAGTATATATATCCTATTACTCTTAACAGTCTTTAAGTACCTCTATTAATTGCTATTAGGGTCTTAGGTTTAATCTACTGCTATAAAACTTAACAGTAAGATAATTTAGGCTCTGACTAAGCTAGAATATTCTTATAATATTAAATAAAAGGCCCTTAAAGCCTATATTGCCGCATCTACTTATCTGCTTTTTCTTAAGAAAGTGCGTAAGAAGGTTTATTTTAAGGAGTGGAAACTTATAAAATAAGGTCTTTAGGAACTGGGTAACAAAAGAATAGATTTTCCCCTAATAGAGAAGGAAATAACTCTAAATATCCTAGCAGCTACTCCTCCCAAGTCCCTCTTAGGTAACTCTTCTTTATTAATGCTTTCTAACCCTTTTTTTTCTAATACTTCTATACCTTTCTTATAGCGTTCTTTAGATTATCTAGTGGCTTCTAGGTAGTCTTATTATAGCCTATCTACTTAACCTTATACTATATTTTATTATCAATGTCCTTATAACTAATAATCTTTAAAACCTCCTATTTGTCTTCTTCTATATATATCCACCTTATAAACTAGTAGCTTAACACTTCTATATACTAGCTCTAGCATTGCTATATACTATATAGGGTAGATCTTTATTTTTTTTTTATAAGTTAAGTCTGTATATAACTTCTAAGACTTTTACTTTAATTATAAATAGTCCTAGTCTAACATAATCTAACATCTTACTTAGTTGTTAACTCCTAAATTTTTTATATAATAGCTATACTTTATCTCCCTCCTTAAGATCTAGTCCCTTAGATCTCTTAGCATTGTAGTACTTTTTCATTCTTGCTTATACTAGTTCTGCTATTTCTTTAAGGTAATTATAAAGATTTATTAGGTTCTCCATTCTTTCTTTAGCTATACTACTTATCTTCTTTACTTACTATAGTAATAATAATTTTTTTAGCTTGTACCCGTAATTTGCCTTAAAAGGTAATATGCCTATCCCTTCCTGTAGTGTTATATTATATATAAACTATATAACTGGTAATAATAATACCTAATTGTTCTATGCGTAATTAATATAATATCTTAAGTACTACTCTAACGTCTAATTTAGTCTTTCTATTTATCCATCCATTTATAGGTAATATGCTATTAATATTACTACTTAAACTCCTTATTTAGCTAAGAATACCTCCTAAAATACTGCTATAAATCTTAGATCTCTATCTAATATAACCTTTATTAGTGCTCCGTGTCTTATAAATACTTCTTTAATATAGATTCTAGCTATATCTTCTACTAACCTAAACCGATTACTATTTATAGGTATATAAAGGAGCTCTTACTGCACCTGGCCTAAAAAGACCAAAACCAACCAAAAGAACCCTGAAAATCACCTAGAGAATCCCCCTAAGATGCATACATCGCAGGGGAGGCACACGTTAAACGACGGTGGTTCGCACTTACGCGTAACCGCTAGAACCACGCCTAGCAATAGCCCTCCATAATAAAGATAGGCGAATACCACACCATAAAGCGGAAACACCTTTATTAAGAAGGCATCTAACAAAATATAAAGCCTATTAGACATGTCTAGTATCTAGAATTATAGGGAAGTAACTATCAGCTATAACAATCTAACGCAGCTAGCAGAATGGCTCCGCCAGTCTAGTAAACCTTAGGCGCCCCTTTAGCAAACCCTTAATTAAATCCTCCAACGGCTAAGCAAAATTAAAAATAAATAAAACCCCCCTTTACCGGCGAACCGCACCTGGGCCGCTATAGCTGCGCTTCTATAGTATAGGGAACCTACCCCCCTTAAGACAATAACCAGGTATATAATTATAATATGACTAAACATAGAAAAAGTAGAGGGGCTTAGGGGATAATTAGAAACAGAAGTCCTTATAGAGATTTACAAAGAGGTCTATAACGCTGTTGCAGTTTAACACCTTAGGAGTGGAGATATTAAAGTTACCTTAAAGGATTAATAGGTAAAGGAATAAGCCGTAAGGGCAGGGGATAGGCTAGGAGAATATATTAGTATAAAAGTACTTTATAAGGATTACCTAGTTAAAGTCCCAGCGGTTCCTATAAGCCTTAGGGTAGAAAAGGGACGCTAGGTAGACAACATAGCAATTATATAGAAGATAGTAAGATAAACGGAACGCCTTATGCTAAGACTTAAGATCACCCAAATCTAATAGCTTTGTTAGGAAAATGTAAACTAAGTATATAACAAGAATAATAAGAGGATATAAGGGTCGCTAGAGACTTACTAGGGAGACACCAAACAAATATATAGCTTCCTTATCATTAACATATATATACTAGGAATGGAAAAACTCCTTATCTAAAAAGAAATAATTATAAATAGCCTTATATACAATATAAGGCTCTATAACCACAGACTATACCTAGAATGATACTATTACTATATATAATAGGGACACACCTAATCCACATACGCAGCACAGGTGTGCTGCGGCCACTGTGCAGGCCCCTATAATATAAGATACTGCTTAAATTAAGACTAAATAAAATACGCAAACTACCACCAAAGTATATATAAGGCGTGGGAGAGAGAAGACTGTATTAAATATAGGAGATAAAAGGCAAGGGCTTAATAGCTACGGGAATAACTACACGCTAGGTTATATAAATGGAAACAACAGGTGATAAGCTAGTGGGACATAGATGCCTTTTTAGCGTTTTCTACCTTTAATACTAGGGGGCTAGGCCAGCCATCCCAAGCCTTAATAGGCTAGAAGTGACGCCACGCGATATTACCAGACTAAATAGGGACATAAGGGTTATAGGGGACATAAGGGAGAGGACGCCCTATAGGTAGACCCTTATGGACAGCTATAGTAAGCTTAAGACTAGGATAATTAAGAATTAGACTTAATATAGTAAATATAATATTTATAGCCAACTTATAAAGGGTATATAGCCAACTAGTAAGAATAAGGGAAGAACTGGAGACAATAATAGATTTAAATATAGAAGTGTTAATAGGAATATAAGACACGGGAACGGAAAGCTTTATATAAAATAAGTAGGGACCAAGGTATAAATATAAGAGATAGAAGTTCTGAATATCCTAGAGAAAATAAAAACAGAAGAAGTAAGGAATAAAGAAAAGATAAAGGTCCCTTACTAGGGGTCCGCTACCTATCTATTATATAATATAACTGCGGTAATACAAACCACTGTGTTATAAGGCCCCTACTAGACAGTCTAGATCTAGAAAAATACTATATCCTTACTATATAAGAACCGTACTATAATACCTATATATAATTAATATACTGCCCCTAAGGATTCCAGCTCCTATACAAACTAAAAGCAGCTATATATATATACTTTATAATTAGTAAGGCTATTAGCCTATCCTTATAGTTATGGCAGGCAGTTAACCTAGATATTACAGTTTATCACAGGACACCTCCGTAACACCTTACACACGTCCACCTGTTTCCACCGACGCAGTAAGAAGAGACTGACCGCGAGACGGCAATCTGTTATATTCCGCTAAAATCCACCGAATTCTGCTATATTCTGCTAGAATCCACTAAATTCTGCTATATTCCGCCAAAGCCCACCGAATTCTGCCAAGTTCTGCCAGGACCGCCCCTTAAATCCTATTCTGCTCCGTGCACGTGTCGACTAAGCAACCAAACTAATAATATATACCCTTTCTTCCCGTTTCCTTACCTTCTCTCCTTACGCAACGTCTTGACTTCATTACATAGTTTATGTACGTAGCTTAATAATATCCACTTTACTATATATTATCGTCGCTTATACTCGCTCTGTGACATAGTTATAACAATCTAAACATATAGGGGACCAGTATAAATTATTAATGTGTATAACCCTAGGGTTAAAGGGGTCCTGTAAATAGAGAATATTATATTAGTAATAAGCTTACTGAAAACTAAAGACATAGAGTTTATTCTATTAGGAGACATAAACCTCTATTACCCGCGGTAGGGGGGTATCTATATTGCTGCTAAATAATAGGCAGAGTACTTACTAAGAGCTATAGATATCTGGGGCCTTAAGCTAGCCACCCCCTTAGGAGCAACTATATGGCAATAAGGCACTGCCAGAAGTATAATTAACCTTATATTTATAGATAAAGGCCTATACTAGAGACTTAAAAGGTGCAACCCTAAAGAAGAATAGGCACTTACTTTAGACCATATCCCTATCTAAATATAGCTAGATCTAAATATTAAAGCATAACTAAATAGTAAAAGATATGTAATAAGGAAGCTTAAGACAGACAATTTCCTTAATATAGTTAAATAATAACTTTAAGACCTAGAAGAAATCTACCTAATACTAAACAAGCAAGGCTTATTAGCCACCCCTAAGAAAATTAATTATAGACTAGAAAGGATCTAGGCAGTAATTAAAAATAGGCTAAAAGAGCACTACCTAGTCTTATAATCGGGCCCCTATATATAATACACATAGTCCGTATAATGCGCGGTTCTTATTGCTAGCTAACAATAAGTAAGAAGGAAATATATAAGCAGCCATAACCCTAAAGATAAGAGATAATATAAAGACACAAGAAACCAGTTAAAGAATACCCTAAAAAAAGAAGTAAGGAATAACTGGAGATAGTTTATAAATAAGCACACTTTTAACCTAAGCCTCCCCCATAATAAAGGCCTTTGGGCTATAGCAAAATAGGTATAAAAAAAAAAGGCAGGGCGCCTAGTAGAAGACCTACACCTACTACCCCTATAAAGAGTAGGGGAATTACAGGCCACTAATAACAATAATAAGAAGGCAAAGATCCTTATAAAAAGGTTCTTCCCCTAACCGGCTCTAGCAGACCTTAGTAATATTATAGGTAAAACACTGGTGACTTACCTACGGGTTAACAGCGATATAATAATAGAGGAAATGGCTAGAACTATTAACCGCCTTTTAAATAATATAGTACTAAGACTAGATGGGATTCTAAATAAGGCCTTAAAGACCTATAGACTACTTATAGCACCCTAGCTTGCAGATGTAGCCAGATCATGCTTTACTATAGGCTACTACCTATAACTTAGAAGATCTATAACAATAGTTATCCTATAAAAAGAAGGTAAAGTAGATTACTTAGTCCTAGGAAGCTACTGCCCTATTACCTTAAAAAACACCCTTAGTAAAATCTTAAAAAGGGTAATAGCGGACTATATAGTAGATATAGCTAAGGAACACGCCCTACTACTATAAAGCTAAATAGAGGTAAGAAAGAACCGCTTAATACTATTAGCACTTACGCTACTTACTGCCACTATTAAATCTATATGGGTGATGTAAAGGGACTTTATAGTATTAATACTTAGCCTAGATATTAGTAGCGCCTATAATAATATGCCCTATGAGCGTCTTCTATATATCCTTAGGGTAAAGGGCTTTTTAGAATAGATTATATAATTTGTCTAAGGGTTTATAGGCTAGAAAGAAATATTACTAGTCTTTAGTAGATACTAGAGCCCCCCCATTACAGTTATAATAAGAATACTATAAGGATTACCCCTCTTACCTATACTCTTCCTCTTCTTTATAAGTAACCTACTTAACTCCTTTAAGGAAGGGGCGACCTAGGAAATAGACTTTATTAATAACATAAACCTAATTATATATAGGCCAACAGCCGCAGAGAATTATAGAATACTAGAGAAAGCCTATAACACTTATATAGAATAGGCAAGATAATATAGAGTCTAATTCTTACCAGATAAATACTAGCTAATCTACTTTATAAGAAAACATAACTAATCTATAGATCTCTAGTATACAATCTATATCTAAAGCTTTAGGGGTTAACCAGTTTAGGGCCTAAGGGTATTAGGAGTATAGGTAGATAGTAAGCTCTAGTGGAGCGTATATACGGCGCAAGCGGCCTATAAGGGCTAAGCACAGTATATTATATTATCTAGGATTATTAATTTTATATAAGGCCCATACTTTTAGAGGTTATACCTATTATATATAGCAGTTATCCGGCTAACTATAACATATAGATTTAGTGTTTAGGCTATTAGAGAAACTAAAAAAGGCCCCCCTAAATTACTTCTTAAACTACTCTAAAAGGTCCAAACAGCCTGCCTTTAGAGTATAATAGGCGGGTATAAGCGAACGGCTATAGCACTGCTAGAGAAGAAAGCTAATATCCCCCCCCCTATAACTATATATTAAAGCTACTGTAATATAAAGGGCGTAAAATAAACGCAACTCTAATATTATAAAGTATATTAAGATACGCCTAAATAAACTATAGAGGGACCTCAGGGTGCCCTATAGGAGAATAAACTAATAACCCTAAAGTAGGGAAGATATATTGGAGAAATAGGCAAAGAAAGTAAAAGAAAAATGGTGCTGCTTTAAGGCCCAGGCCTATATAGAGGAGGAAAAAAAACATATAAGAGGCTAGTAAAGATAATAGTAAAAGAGAGAAAGGAGCTAAAGTGGAGTATAAAGAAATGCTAGGAAACCATCTACCATAATATAATACTGGTTGGACCAACGCTGGAGAGGCATATAGGAGTTAAAGGTATAGAGGCTAACTTAGGCAAGAGGAACCTAAGCCGTAGTATAGTTAATGCTATAGGGGGTAAATACTTAAGGGCTCTAAAAAGGCCTAATAAAGGCAGAAAATACAATGGCAACACTTTTAAGAATAGGAATAATAGGACTAAAAGATTGGCTCTACTAGGTAGGTATCCTAGTAGGTAGCCTAAGATATAAATATAGCTGGCCAAGACAGACACTAAAACACATAATACTGTTATGCCCCCTACGCACTAACCAAAAAGTAATACTCTTAGTAGCTAGCACGGAGAACTATACTACACTGCTCTTAATATAAAAAGGCCTTAAAGCGGTTACCTAGTGGCTTATTAGCTAAAATATACTAGACCAGTTCCGGGTTGCAAAGGAAATAGTAATAGAGGGCAAAGGGGCGAGTTATAGGCGCCCCCTAATAACTCTATAGTAGTAGAGTAAAGTTTGTGATACTAGCGCATCCGTAGGCTTGTTACAGCAATAGTAGTTCTTAAAGAGGTTAAAAAGTAAGGTAGAAGAGTACCACTAGTAACTTATAGGCGCTAAGTAGGCGAGTCCTAAAAGGCGGGGAGATAGATTACGGGGTTTTCTTAAATAGAGTTTTCTCCCTATATATAAATAAGGAGTAGTCTGCGTGGGCCTAATAGGGATCCGAATCGGACGTTAAGCAATGAATAATAATAATATATCTTCTACTAATATTTCTTCTATACATACTATAAAGTAGCCTTACTTAGTTAACTTATCTACTATTACTAAGATTGCGTTATAAGCTTATCCGGTAATAGGATCTCTTAACTTTAGTAACTTTATAATAAAGTCCTATAATATAATCTCCTATAGTCTTTCTAGTATCTTAATAGGTTATAGCCCTCTATATGGCCTATACCTTATTAGTTTATTTATCTAGCAATCTAGATATTTCTTTATAACTTATCTCGCTAGTCCCTAAATTCCTTAAATAATATACTCTTTTTAGAGTCTTAACACTAAACCTATAGCCCTATTATATCCTTAAGTCATTCCTTTATAAAAGTCCCTTATAAACTCTTCTACAATTATCCTTAGCATATATATAGCTTCTTAGTATTTGTACTACTTTAACTCTAAATCCTCCTCTTATACCTCCTAGATCTTTTATAACCACACACTTTTTAATATCTTATAGGTCTTTTCTTCTTATATTGCTATAATCTTAGGATAATTATATCTAATTAACCTATCCTTACCTTTACATAATATTGCTCCTAATAGTTTTTCTTTATTCTGCAATTCCGCCTTTCTACTAAGTGCATCTACTCTTATATTTTTAGTACCTTAGGTATACTAAATTTTAAAGTAATATTCTGTAAGCATTTTGGCCCATCTAACTTGTCTTTAGTTTAATTCCTTTATTATTAAGAATCCCGTTAGGTTCTTATAGTCCATTTTAACTATAAATGGTTTCTCTATACCTTATGTAAGGGCGCGAAGAGGCTTTAGGGAAGATTCGAAGGAATGATGTAAATTCTATCTAAATCTAAGGGTATATAGCTCTTGAAGAGAACAAGACGTTGCGTGAAGAAGAGAAAGGAATATAGGAAACTTGTAACTAAATATTCGGGGTCTTAGCAGCAGACGCATGGGTATGAGCCTACGCGGATTTCGACAAGTTTCGACCAAATTCCATCACATTGGTGGAATTTGGTGGAATTTGATCGAGTCGGCGGAACTTAGTGGAAAACGGTAGATTATAGCGGACAATCGCGGACAGTTGCAGACAGTTGCAGACAGTTACAAACAGTTTACGAACAGTTTCATACAGTCATCTGTCGAGTGTTTCACCGAGACATTCCTACTGTAACTGGGCTAGTCCCGTTACACCTTATAAGAATGCTCTCTATTCTCTAAATACTGTAACTATACCTAATAACTCCTTATTATAGATATTATAATTTAACTCTACTGGCGTTATCTTTTAACTATAGTATATTACTAGATGCTATGCGTCCTAATACTTTTATAGCAAATATACTCTTAGTGTAAAGTCTAATGCGTCTGTTTTTATAACCGTATCTAACTATAATTAGTAGATTTTAAGGATTAGATCTTAGGTAAATAACTCCTTAAGTTCTTAGAACAGTTTCCTTTATTTACTACCCTATATCTATAGTTCCTCCTTTTTTATAAGTCTTGTAAACGGCTCTATATTCTTTAACTACTATATAATAAACCTTCTATAGTAGTTGCAAAATCCTAGAAATGACCTTAACTATATAGTATTCTCTAGTTCCTGCTAACTTTTTATAGCTTTAACTTTTTTTACGTCCATGCTAATCTTTTCTAGCTTAATAATAAATCCTATAAAATTGGTCTTCTGGGTAAAGAACTTATATTTCTTAATTGCTACTAGCATCGTTTCTTTTTATAGCCTCTTTAAAACCTACTTAATATATTCTCCATGTTCCTACTTACTTATTAAGCAGATAATAATGTCGTTAAGGTATACCATAATAAACTTATTAAGGTATTCTCCTAATATATTATTAATTTGTTTCTAAAATGTTACTAGTGTATTTATAAGTCTAAACTGCATTACTAATGGCTTGTATAGTCCTTCCTTTAACCTAAAGGCTGCCTTATATTTATCCCCTTTCTTAATCCTAATCTAATAATATACCCATCTTAGATCTATCTTTGTAAAGATTTACGCGTTGCCTATCCTATCTTAGATTTTGCTAATTAAGGGTAAAGAATACCTATCCTTTCTTATAATACTGTTTAACTATCTATAGTTAATATATATCCTAAGTTTTCCATTTATCTTATGTATAAATAACACCAGATATCCCGCTAATAACTATAACGGTCTAATATACCCTTTTTATAAGTTTTCTTAGATAAACTCTTTAAGTGCTACTAACTTAGTTTTAGTAAGCTTATAGATTGGAAAGAACTTTAGACTTATTCCCAGTTCTAATTCTATCTTATAGTCCTATACTATATACTCTAATAGTTTTTTACTTTATAGGCTCTATAACCTTTTACCATACTTATAGTATTTCTTTAGTATGTAACTTAAGCCTTACTTAGTTTCCTTATAAGTTGCTCTAACTTATTACCATACTATCTTAATCTACTATTATATTTTGCGTTATTATATATCCTTAATATTAACCTGGCCTATAACCTAATTAATCTTTAGATTATATTCCTATAACTAAGGCATTCCTAATATTACCTTATCCTTCCCTAATAGTAGGATATTAAAAGATATCTTAACTTATTTTCCTTTAATAGTTAACTAAATAGGTCCTATTTTAATATTAATAATGCCTGCTCTATAGGCTATTAAATCTCTTAAAATCGTTATTAATAGGTATAGGTATTCTTTTTGTCTATGCAGTAACCCCATTTTTTTAACTACTACTAGTAATATATAGTTCCTTATTGCTCCACTATCCACCAACGCCTTAAACTTTTTATCTTACTAATTAACTCTTAGATTTAGATGTCTTTCTATAATTTCTTTAAGGGTTTAAGGCTCTACCACTGGCTCCCTCTGGTCTTATAGGCCTCCGCTTTTCCTAACTATTAACTATTAGATCTTAACTATACTTAGTCCCTCTATAGCTAATACTTAGTTTGTTTCTTATCCTCTATATACTATAGATAAGTATTCTCTGGGCACTCCCACTACTATTATCTATTTAAGTATTCTTCTATAAGGAATCTTCCTAGTTAAAGTGTTAAGTCCCCTAGCTTTTAAACTTCTACTAGGTGCCAACTATATATATACTTAGCATTCCTATATCGCCTTTTGTCTATTATCCAATATATTCTTATTAGATACTTGCGGTACTTATCCTTAGGTATCCTGTATATATTATATGTATTATCTATATATACAATCCACGCCAATGTATAATATGCTAGGTGCTTTAGGTTAACTCTTAGTTTATTTTCCTCTTTAAGTTTAAACCTATCCTATATTAATCTAAACGTTACTATATTATTTACTAGTACCAATACTTATATTATCTCTCTCTAGTCCATAGCCTATTCCTCTAGATTCTTTAATATTATAATTAATCCTCCTTTAATATAACTTATTTGTCTTTCTAATATAGCTTAATTTGGTATAACCTTTTTGTCTATCCATATATAGAAGTCTTTCCACTTATTGTTTCCTCGCTACTAGTACCACTTTTAGTATAGCTCTATAAGTGTATATAATCTGTCTATATGGAAGTATCTCTTTATTACTACATTGTTATAACCTTTAGTATATTGTTTTGCAAATCTAGTTAGAATCCCTAGATCCTCTTCTTGCTCTAGGTTTCTTAACTATTTAGCTCTTAATATACCTACCCTTAGCCTATTAGTAACTTTTTATATAGGTACTCTATCCTTTATATGTCCTGGCATAGCTAATCTCTAATCTAGCTTTTATTCTTGCTATATAATGATTTGTTGCCTAAACTTATCTATACTTTCTTTTAGTTTTCTTCTTCTAAAGGGATCCTTAAAGTTATCTTGCTTCTTAATCCTTATATTAACTTTTTAACTTTTAAGCTAAATACTATGTTTACCTAGGATTCTATAGACCTTATTTATTCTTTAAAATCTTAGCTCCTTAGAAATCTTTATCCTATGCTTATTTATTAATCCTTAAACTAAGCTACTGCCCTTTTCTATTGGTTTTTATCCATTATAGATCCTTAGGTATATCTTATCTTATCTTAAGAATCTTAAGCTTGTGGCCTTTTGCCTTTATTAAGTGGTAAGCTAGCACTAGCAGTTACCTGCTTGCTTAATTATACTTAAATATTGCTCCTTCCGTCTTATAAAGTAATAAATACTGTATCCAATGGTGTTATAATACCCATTACTAAACCGCGTTTTATAGTGGTCTTAGTCTCTGCTTTTGTTGCGTTATTAAGGTTTAAGCGCCCCTAGTTAGCCTCTTTTTCTTCCTTATTGCTATTAATTAATAAGTACTCTAACTCTATTATTAGTGTTATTAATCTTTATCTATATGTTGTTATAATATCTTAATCTAGCTTATAGAGTTAATCCTGTCCTTTATCTAACTCTATAGTTCCTTTAAGTCCTCTTAACTCTAGCTCTTATAGCTAATAGCTTATACTATACTTAGTGTCCTTATAAATTTAGTATACGTTATTATAACAAAACGCGAAGTGTTTAATTAAATACTCCTAAGTCCCGCGTAATACGTCTATATCTGCGTTATCGTACTCTAACAACCTTATGCCCCTTACTATGTGGCTACTCTAACTACCTCTATAGTCTTTAGCAAAGTAACCTTGTTTTCTATAATTTATATAACCTCCTTTCTTAAACCATTCTTCTTATTATAGAGTCCGCCTAAATATCTTCTGCTACTAAGATTCCTAGTTTAGCCTCTGCTCTTTAGTCCTATAATTACTTAATCCTTAACCTTTAGGTTTCTATAGTTTCTTATTCTATCTTTTAGATTCTTTAGTGCCGCTTAAGTCTATTAGCTCTAGCCCACCGTTCTATAGTTTATAACTCTATATCTGTTATTATATACTCTGCGCCTTATACAACTATAGAACTCTATCTTGCCCTTTCTTAGCTTGTTCCTTTTAATAGATCCTATTATTAATCTTAATTAACTAATCTATTAACTCTCTTAGAGTTTCCGCATCTTCTATTAGGATAATTACGTTCTAGACTTTAGCCTTAAGTCCCTATTTATACTATGCCATAAGCGCCTTATTATTTTACTTAACCTATATTGCAAGTGTCTAGAACTGTATTATGTACTTAATTGCTAAAGTGCGTTATACTAAGTTCTAAAGCTTTTATTCCGCTATAGTTGTTGCCTCTAGGTTACTAAATATCTATATTAGCCTCTTCGCGAACCTATTCTAATTAGTAAATATAAATTGGACTTCTTAGTTAGTAGTTGTTATTCTATTCATCTAGATTTTGGTAAGGTAAGGTTTAAACCACGTAAGTGCTCTTCCTATTAAGAACAATCCTGTATACACTACTTAGTTTATAGGTATTACCAGTTTTGCTCCCTCCTATATAACCGTAAAGTGCATTTACATAAGGAACTCCTTAAGTTTTAACTTTTCTCCTAAGAACCGTTTAATAGATAATAACTTAACCTTTATAAGGGCGCGAAGAGGCTTCGGGGAAGATTCAAAGGAATAATATAAATTCTATCTAAATCTAAGGGTATATAGCTCTTGCAGAGTACAAGACGTTGCGTAAAAAAGAGAAGGGAATAACGAGAGAATCATATAATTAAATATTTAGGGGCTTGGTGGTCGATGCGTGCGCACGTGCGCACGCAGTCTTTAACGGATTTCGGTAGAATTTAGTTAAAGCTTTGGAATTTATCTGTTAAGTATTTCACCAAGACATTCCTATTATAATTAGGCTAGTCCCATTATAGTACCCCCCCCCCCCTTTAGCCAAAGGTTTAAAATAATTTAACTTAGTTAAGAATTCATAATTTTATCACGGGCCGTATTTTAGCGCTAGGTGGTAGTCTTAGCAAGGCAAATCTGACCAATCAGACAACTTTAACCAGCAGTTAAAGTTCCTTAACATCTTATATGTTACGTGACCGTGTTACAAACGTTATAATACTTTTTAAGTTCTTTTTAAATTCGAGTTTCCTGCTATTATGTTTCATGTATTTGTGTCAGGTAGCAGTTATTTGCCTTTATATTATGTTCATCTAGCCAAAGCAGGCCGCAAAGGATGGTCTTTATAGAATTCTTTTACTAGGGAAGGCGCGTCGGCCTTAATCTGTTTATAGGTTTCCCAGATTTATATTTTATATCCTTCCTACTTAATAAGAAGTTTAAATTGTTTAGATTATATTTTCTATTATATATTATTAATTAAGTTAATAAAGTAAGAACCGTTACCGTTATTAATAATTACAGGGGGTAGCGGTGGCACTTTATAAGTTATAGGATTATCTTTTAAGGGTTACAGCAAGCTTACATAAAATATTAGGTGTATTTTTATCTTAGTCGGCAGTTTAAGCTTATAGGCGTATAGGCTTAGTTTCTTCTTAATTTAATACAGGCCTACAAATTTCCAATTAAGTTTCTTTAAAGGCCGTTAAGTCTTTAAGTTTCGTGTATTTAGGTAAGCTATATTACTTTCCTTAAAGTTCTATACGGGGGCTTGTCCTTTATTTGCATACTATTCCTATAACATTTAAATATATATTAATTCGCTTTATAATAGTCCCATTAACTGCTTTATTTAATTAGTGAAGTTATATATATTAATTAACTGGATCCGTTTAATTATAGGTCCTATTATGTTAATTTTAGGTTATGGTTTAAATCCAAGTTAAGGATCTTATCTATAGGTCGCGTAGAACGGCGTTATGCCTATTAATACATTTATTATATTATTCGCAGTAAACTTAGCTAAAGGTAGCTATTTTTCCCAGTTATTTTGCAGGTAGGAGCAGTATATTTATAAGTATTATTCTATAATCGCGTTTACAATTTTAGTTTAGCTATCTGTTGTCACGGCACAGTCCTGACGCGTACTGTCTCGTACTGTTTCCTACTGTTAGCTGGCCCACCACTAGCGCCTTGGCGGCTGCCCCTACTATTTATGTACGATACCTCCTTTTACCTCCTTCTCCTCTTCATACTACAATGTAGTTATTCAGCCTATTAGCATTACAGCACTGTGACAGTTTGTGGTATCTCCTCTTGCGCCCTATTATGATCTTTATTCTCCCTAGTCCACTGTCTCTATTTTCCCAGTATAATTGTGACCTGGCGCGACTGATACTACTATACTATAGTCTCAGACAATCTTAGTACAGTTCTAGATAATCTTAGTATTGTTCTAAACAATTTTAGCATTATAGCCAGCCTTATAGATTTTAATTACCCTATCCAGATCCCCTAAAATGGGTGACTAGAATACCCTATCGGCAAATATACGCGAAGTGCTTGCCTGCCTCTTTAATACCTCCTACACTAATATTACCTAGGCAATTAGGAGTGGTCCGGAGTACCTTAAGGACCTTCATATAGCAGGAACATTTTAGCACCTCTCTATATATACAACCCTTTTAACTAGCGTTGAGAGCGGTCTCCAAACAGTCTATAATAAAGGCTGGACTGTAAAGTCCTAATTTAAAGAAGCTTAATACAGAATTAACTCCCTTAAGACACTTAAACTACATGTAAAGCAATACAAACAGTAAGCTTCGGTATATACTAAAACTATACAAAGCCTAAGCTCTTAGATTACTACACTTACCTAAACTATTGCCAATAAGAACACCGCTACTAGCTCTCCTCCCCTAGCTAAGCCCTATAGAAAAAAGCGTAAAGCAAAAGACCCTACCCTATTTAATGGCAAGGGATCGCTAACTGAAAAGCAAGAAAAATTTAAAATATGGGAAATAAAGATCTAAGGCGTTTTCTATAGAGATGCAAAGTGCTTTAAGACCCTAATAGACGAAGTCCTCTATATGTCAGACATGCTAATAGATAAGGCTTATAACTATATTAAGCATGGCCTTAATATGCTATATATACACCCAAACAACCCAAGTAAATGGGCCTTCTCTAACCGAGAGTCTATGTTTGCGTATATAAAGAAGTACTATAAGACCATAGATATAACCTAAGCGGCTAAGAACAAATTAGATACCTTAAACTAAGGCAAGCATAATTACTAGTTTTGGAAAGCAGAGCTTAACAAGTTAATAATAAAAGTAAACAAGACTGAGGAATAAAAGGTGGATCTACTTAGGAAGAATATTTTATCTAAGATAAAGGACTTAGCCCTTACCCTTAGCTGTAAAATTGACGATGCTAACTACAAGGGCTAGAGTAAGCAAATGGACATATTTGCTTATAACCTATAGAACTACGCCCACTATACTAAGCTGAATACCGCTAAGCTAAGTACCGCTAGCGGCTATTAACCTATACTACCTAATAACAATACCTTAGTACTAACACTATAGAATAACCTAATAGACCTTAACGCTGTTAAATTTGGCGGCGGTAGTAGTAGCCTCCTTAACAACGTCTGAAGACATTATATGGATAATAGACTCTGCCTAGCATATAGTTAACCTGGCTACTAGAAAGATACTTATAACCCTAAAATAAACCTAAATCCCCTTCTAATGCTACCGCGCTAACCCCTTCCTAGCTATAGCGGATTCTTTAGTAGAGGGATTAGTAACCGAAACGACAACTATAGATAGGGATGTGGGTTTGGATATAGAGACCTACCCCTATAATTCCCTTCCCCAATACAGCCCTAGCCGATGGTCCCGTATATAAACTACGGACAAGTGCTCCGTGCCACTACTAACCATAAGACCGGCTATATCCTTAGCGAAGTACCCCCTAGTATATATACACCGTTGGAGACTAATATGTTAGGATATACTAGCTAAGACTATAGCTACTAGCCAAGCCCTATAATCTAATTATTAAAAGATTAACCCTTAGACTAAGTCGCCTCTAAGGGTTAGAACTATATAGGGAGAAAAACAAAAGGATTAGATTTATACTACTAGATTAGTTAGATCTTATTCTAAGTTAGCTGCTACTTAACCTTAGAATAGTAAACAATAATAGGAATGCTATCCTTATTTAGACCTACCTTTTCTTACTACGCAACCCACTCCTATAAGTTTTCATTAAAACAGTAAGCCTTATTAACAGTGGTAGTACAGCACTAGCGTTTACAGACGAAGACTCGCTTATAAAAAAGCATAATATTATAATAAAAAGACTCCTAGTCCTAAAACTACTCCGCTTTACTAATAGACTCCTATCTAGCTTTATTATCTACTACTTTACAGTAAGAATAACAATCGGCCACTATACAGAATCTATACTCTTCTATATTATAAAGTTATTACCCTTAATACTAGTAATTCTTAAAATGCCCTAGCTTAAAAAGCATAACCTAAAACCAGACTTCCCTATTCTAGAGCTTAAATTCAACTCTAATTACTGTGCCTATAACTATCTCCTATGGTATATTCCTAACTGTAACCGAGTAGCACCACGCGGATGTATTGCACGGCCAACGCTTAGATACCATCAGCTAATAGTAAAAAAGGTGCCTAATACTAGTAAGCCAATATATGTAGTAAATAAAATAGAGATTCTGGAAGACTAGACTACCGCCCTATTCCTAAAAAAATAAATACTACTAGAACTATAAGTCCCCTATATATACCCGCTTAACCTAGGTCAGCCAATAAGACACCTAACTTTAAGTTATTTACTATATGTATATATAACCACACGTATAACAGCCAAGGGCGTTATAGCTAAGACTAAAACCAGAGCAATTAAGACCTTCCCCCTATAACGCCTAACCTCACACCTGTCTCCCGCGCGTACCGTGCAAGGCCGCTGCCTTATTTCCGCCCCCCTAGGCCAACTAAGCCGTGCCAGCCTAGCCGTAGCACTGGAGAACTAGACACGCCCTAACCTAGATAATATTAAATGCACTTATACCGTTAATTTTACCCAGTTCTATAAATAAAAAGGCGTAAAAGTAATAAGGATCCATATAGCGGAGCTAGTAGAACTGGTTAAATAAGAAAAACACTAATAGCTGCTTAAGAAGCTACCTATAGGCCTAATAGAAGTACCGAACCTGTTAGAAAGGTCTTTCTGCCGGCTAATAGAAGGTAACTATATAATAGAGGAAGCCCGTAAAGCGCTACCCCCTTATTTCTATAACTTCCTTAAGATAAACCTAAAAACCAAGTCTGAGTTTCTACGCCAGAAGATAGTTAATACTAATATTAAGAAATTCCTAAAAGGCAAACCAGGATTAACCTATAAGGATATTTTGCAATGCTTACTAAAAGAGTTTTATGAATATATTAAACACTTCCTCCCTAAAAACGTAGATAAGCTGCCCCCTTACCAACTATAGGACCACAAAATTGAGATTATACTAGGAAAGTAGGCCCTATACTATAAAAATAGACCACTCTCACCCGCTAAACTCAGCTATGTAAAGAAGTGGATTAATAAGATGCTGGATAAGGGTTTTATTCGCAAATTAACCTTACTAGCCGCTATACCACTCCTCCTTACAGCGAAACCTAGCGGCGGTGTATGAATCTGCTATAACTACTAAGGCCTAAATATAGTTACTATTAAGAACCAATACCCACTGCCACTAGTCCGCGAGATACTTGACGTACTCTATAGTGCTAAGTACTTTACTAAGCTTAATGTAATTACTGTATTTAACCAGATCCGGATCGCGGAAGGCCATAAGTGGCTTATAGCATTTATTACCCGGTTTGGACTCTATAAAATACTAGTTACACTATTTAGTCTCTATAACGCGCCCGCTACGTTCTAAAACTATATTAACTATGTTTTACACAACGCCCTTAATAACTACTGCACTGTGTATCTTAATAATGTCCTTATCTTCTTAAAAACACGCGCTAAGTATATAAAATACATAAATGAAATTATCCAGAGACTTGGTAATGCTAGACTCTAAATTAACATTAATAAGTCTAAGTTTTATGCTACCAAAACAAAATACCTTAGCTTAATTATCTTAACTAACGGCATAACTATGGACCTTGAGAAGGTGCAGGCCTTATAGAAATAGAAGGACCCGATATTAGTTAAGAAACTATAGCAATTTCTTAGCTTCGCGAACTTCTACTAATAATTCATTTAAGGCTATTTTAAGGTAGTTAAGCCCATAACTAGGCTACTAAAAAAGAGCATTAGCTAGTTATAGAGCCCTAATTAAGCACAGGCATTCCAGACCCTAAAAATAGCGTTTACTAAAGCACTGGTCCTAGCGTATTACGACTACACAAAGAAGACTATGGTAGAGACAGACGCCTTAAACTAGGCTTTAGGTGGAGTACTTTATTAAGCTAATAAAAGTAACAAGCTTAAGCTAGTTGTATTCTTCTCTGCTAAGCACTTAGCCCCTAAATACAACTATAAAATATATAATAAGGAGCTTCTGGCAATTGTTAAGGTACTAAAAGAATAGTATCCTAAACTATAAGGAACTAAGCAGCCATTTAAAATTATCACAGACCATAAGAACCTCTAGACCTTTATAACAACAAAATAACTGAACTAGCGCTAAGTCCGCTGGACTAAGTTCCTTTCCTAATTTAACTTTATTATTACCTATAGGCCTAGCACTAAAGCCATAATCCTAGATGCTCTTAGCCGCCTCCTAGGCGTTATACCTGCTAATACTAATAACAAATATCTATAACACTAAGACCGCGTTATCTTACTACCAAAAAAAGTTAACCCTACTATCTTAGAAGAACTACTAAGCGAATCCTAAAACCAGAGCATTAAAGACTTTATTATAGTAATAGACCCAGAGCTTAAGAAAAAACCCCTTAAGGAGCTTATTAAGAATGCCTATAAAGAGAACGAACTCGCTAGGAATATATTGGCTGTACTATATAAATAGGAAGACCGTAAAGCACGCTGTTAGCCTAAGTAGATTAGGAAGCTGCTCCACTATAACAAATCCAAATATTTAATTATTAACGGCCTAATCTACTATAGGAATTAAGTATTTGTCCCTAATTTATATAAACTCCAACTAGAAGTTGTATACCGCACATATAGTTTGGGCCCTATGGGTCACCTAGGCTATGTTAAAACACTAGACCTCCTTAATCGAACGTATTAATAGCCAGGTATTTTATAGTTTATAGCTACTTTTATAAAAGACTGCGCTCTCTGCTTCCATATAAAGACCCTATACTTAGCACCGCCTAGTTTCCTAAAACTACTAGAACTACTAGTCCGCCTATAGACCAATATCTCTATTAACTACGTCGTCAACCTACCTAAGTGCCTTTATAACGGCAAAATATATAGATATATCTTTGTCGTTATTAACCGCCTAATAAAGATAAGACACTTTATTTCTGTTACTAGCCTAGATACTAAGGAGCTTGTTAAAGCATTTATCTATACTATCTATAAGTTACACAGCGCTCTAAATACCATTATTTCTAATAGAGGCTCTTTATTTATTTCTAACTTCTAGCGTTGCCTAAACTAGCGCCTAAAGGTAAGCCTAAGCCCTAGCTCCATATGGCACCCTAAAATGGATAGTTAAACCGAGATTGTTAATATAGCAATAAATAAGTACCTACGCGCCTTTATAAGCTTTACCTAAGATAACTAGGTAGATTGGCTCCCCCTTGCTAAGTTTGCCATAAATAACTAGGTTAATAAGACTATGGGAATCTTACTATTCTTTGCCAACTATAGCTATAACCCACGTCTAGGCGTTAAACTAGTAGGCCCCCAGCTATTAGCCCTGTCTATATATGCAAAAAAGGAGTACCTATAAGCTGATACTATTGCTAACCGCTTTAAGCGCATCTTAACCCAGCTTAAAGCCCTAGCTCGTATCTCCTAGCAATAATATAAAGACAACGCTAATATAAAACGAGACGAAGGTATAATATTTAAAAAGGATGATATAGTTATGGTTAGCCTTAAAAACATAAAGACCAACTAGCCTAAGAGGAAGTAGGATAATAACTAGGACGGACCCTGGCCCGTCCTAGCCGCCTATAGAGGAGTAGTTATAGTTAACCTCCTAAACTATATCTATGTTAATAAGTCTTTTTATACTTTAAAAGTCCGCCTCTGGTTCCCTAAAGAGATCTCTAGTTAAGCACGCATTAACAAAGAGGAACATTATAATATTACAGGCAGGATAGCTAAAAGGGATAACAACAGCAATATCACAGATAAGTAGGAATTTAAAAAGATTCTTAATATATATAATAAATAAATAGACGAGTATGGCTTAATATACTATATTAAATGGAAATACTACAATAAGAAAACCTGGGAACCCAAGAAATCCCTTAAAGGGTGCGAGTACGTACTACTAAGGTTCTATAAATAACACCCTAAGAAGCCAGGACCCCCAGACTAGGCATAAGATAAGGGAAAGTTACGCTAAGGCCGTAGCCAACCATAAAGGTAATTTGTGGTGGTTAAGATTTTATGGAACTTTAACCGCTGGTTAAAGTTGTCTAATTAGTCGGTTTTTTGCCAAGAAGCGCCACGTGGTAGCAGTATAGAGTTCTACTAATTTTATTCGTTAAGCTAACCAATTAAGATTTTCCATACCCAGCATGGAAAATCGCTATTGGCTCAGTTAAGGGCAGTAAGTAAAAGTGATATCTTTGCAGCGAAAATAGGTTACTTGTTCGGTTTAGGGACCAAACCTTCTAGGGAGGGAAGTACTGTCATGGCACAGTCCTAACGCGTACTGTCTTGTACTATTTCCTACTGTTAGCTGGCCCACCACTAGCGCCTTGGCGGCTGCCCCTACTATTTATGTATAATACCCCCTTTTACCTCCTTCTCCTCTTTATACCACAATGTAGTTATTCAGCCTATTAGCATTATAGCACTGTGACATCTGTCTCTAAATAAAAAAAAGTTAAGAGTTATATTTAAATACTTAATTATTTATATAGAGCTTACTAGAAGTCTAAAACGAACTAGCTTCCGTGGTTAGATATTATTATTTTAGGAAATCTATATAGCTTAAAGATATGCTTAATAAAATATTCAGCCACTAATATTATATTAATTAAGTCTATAGGAATTATATATCGCATTTTTATAAGACGGTTAACTACTACTATAATATTCGTAAACCTATTACTACTAGGTAAGTTAACTATAAAGTTAATTAAGATATCACGCTATCTTTATATTAGGATTGGTAGCGGTTAAAGTACTCCTTACTTCTTTACATAAGAGGGTTTTCCACGTATGTATATCCTATATACTCAAATATATTTTCGTATATAGTTATGTATTATAGGCCAGTAATATACTTATTAAATAATCTTATAAGTCTTTATACGGCCAGGATGTCCTACTATAGGGGAGTTATATATAAATTTAAGCATCTTAAATTATAAAGGTTCGGAATTCGGGACTACCATCTTCCATTAATAGTATAATTAATTATTTCAAATTTCGCATTTAGCAAGTGTAATATCCTTATACTATTATTTTCCTATTTAAATTGCTTTTATTACATTAATTATCCATACGTTATTCTTATATTTATATTCTATTAGCTTATTAATTTTTATTTCCTATTTATTAACTTCTAATTTTTTTTTTTTAAGTTCCATATCTAGGAATATAGGACGTAGTTTTTTAAAGCGTTTAGGGGGCAGTAAGATCCGTAATTAATTTATAATCTATTTATCTAAAGCGTTTACAAGTAGGTCCTATAATCTTTATATTAATACGTTAGGCTTCTAATTAAGTTTACCTAGTTAGTATATAATTTTAAATTTAAATTATAAGAGGTATTTAGCCTAACGAATTTAGCGCTACATTAATTGCTTTATAGTTATAAAGTACTATAGATTCTTATAGTCCGTTAATACGCGTATTAGGAACAATAATTCTTTAAGCTTAGGACGCCGTTATTTAAAGCATCTAATAATCACAAGTAGTTCCTTATTATATATCTTATAGTTTAATTTAGTAGGGGCAAGTTTCCAGAAGAGAAAGGCTACTAGATATAGTTCGCCATTCTTATTATATTATAATAATACTCCCCCTAGCATATAATCTAATAAGTCCGTTTTAATAATATATTTAAGGTTAGGGTTAAAGTAAGCAAGGATTAGAGTAGTTATAAAGCAATATTTTAAGTTATTAAAAGCTCGTTTGCATCTAGTAGTCTATTTAAATTATATATTTTTCTTTATTAGGTTTACTAACGGCTAAGCAATTTCTAAAAAGTGGTTAATAAATTATTAATAGAAATTTACAAATCCTAGAAATTCTTAAATATCCTATATATTGCTAGGGCTTTCCTAGTTTATAATTACGGCGACTTTCTTAAGGTCTATTTTAATTCCGTTATGGGATATAATTAAGCCTAAGTATATAACCTTGGACGCGTGGAACTTATATTTCTTAATATTGCATTATAAGCCTACGTTTTATAAGCGTTTAAGGACCATTCTAATATATTTCCAATATTTAGAAAGTGAGGATAAGTAAATTAAGATATTATTAATATATACAGTAATAAATACATTAAGGAATTCACGAAGCGTATTATTAATATATTACTAAAACGTACTAGAACCGTTCTTTACGCCAAATAGTATTACTAGATATTTAAAGAGTCCCTATTATATACAAAAAGCTATATACTTCTTATCTCCTTTACATATACGAATTTTATTAAAGGTAGTAATTATGTTAAGCTTTATAAAGTACTAACGTATTTCACGGGTGAGCTGGTCAAACGGGTAAGCTAATCACTTTAAAAACATACCAAAAAATGGAAAAATCACACTTTAATATCTTAACAACCACTTAATAATAAATTTTAATAATTTAAATTTAGACTTTCATATATGCTCTACAGCCTCTATTAAAGTTGCATAGTAAATAGTTCAGTAGTTTTTAAGATATAGTGATTTGCCTCATTTTGGCCCCCAAATTTTACTATTTTAAAAACCACCCGACTATTTATTATA
>Ga0307507_10001729_pt1 | contig 48119 bp, 42 predicted proteins | sample 7_EM_MG_FD_207223 | JGI IMG/M metagenome (GOLD analysis project Ga0307507, IMG submission 207223) | Populus trichocarpa ectomycorrhiza microbial communities from riparian zone in the Pacific Northwest, United States - 7_EM | ecosystem: Host-associated > Plants > Roots > Unclassified | place...
ATACACTTTGTCTTAGTTCTTGTCTCAGCTGCTGGAACACACAATCTTTCTCCTTTGACTCTTCCTCCGGCACCTTAGCTTGGCATTTTCTGCAGGGATTCTGTCTCACTGCTGGATCCCTCTAATAACGATATTTAGGAAGGTATGGCTTGATAGGAGTGCTTAGAAGACACTTCCTTCTACTATAGTTTTGTGCTTTCGAATTCCGTGTATATGTGCAGCACTATGCAAGCAGAATGAATTGCCCATGGCAAATTCAATGAATTTTATCCTAGCTATTAAATTTACCCTGGCTGTTGATTTCAAGTGCTCGGCACCATAACACCACCCATCGCTTTGGGACTCCAACTTGCAAGCCCACTCTTCTCTTCGCGGCATTGGTCTATGGATTCTGTCGGATCGGCAGCAAAATTAGGCCATATCGTGAACCAAGAAGCCTCACCACGTACTACGATGAACCCCCCCGAACCGTACATTAGTACACATCCCAGATCCGAGCTGGCGTGGTGAGGCTCCCTATTCTCCCCCTTGGCGCGCCGAGTTACAGTATGATACCATACAGTATCGGAGCTGAGTTTTGTGTTCCTTCGAATTTGGTTTGGTGTCGGAAGCTTCAGATCGCCATTTCCATACGGAGGTACAGCGTGTAAGTTTTGTACTATAGGTTCCACAAACGAGGACTACTACCCTCACCCCTTGTGTAACCTACAAAACTTAACTTACATGCGGTACCGTACCTCCGTAGTCGACACCCTCCGCCTTCGGATCTCGCCGGTCTACGTTTGGGTGAGAAAATGATAAAATACTTGCAGACCTCTGTGAGGTGCTGACTTATAAAGCGTATCACAATCCTTTTTTAACGCTCTGGGGATGCTTTTTTCGGCTCGCTCTCTCATAGGCTGCACTCTCTCGGACTGGGCTTGCTGCAAATCTACGTCATATCATACCATTTAACAAAAATCCAATGCTTAATCTGTTGAAGCCCTCTCTTGTTTGCCACTATTATTCCACCTCTTGACTTTTTTCTGCAACCTTTCAAACCCGACCTTTCTTTTATCCCCATTTAATCAATCGGTGCTATGGATCTTGGAGGAAGCTACCCCACCGCTGTCGGGGGTGCTATAGTAACGGAGGCGGGCCCCTCGTCTAGGAGGGCAAAAGTACCTATCCCAAGAGCTAGAGCATTGAGTAGTAGAGCTGCGGAACGAAAGAATATGAAGAGGGCGTCTCATGCTTGTGAGCCATGCAGACAACGGAAGACTAAGGTACCGGTATAACAAATCACTGCGATAATGAGCTACTGTTAACAAACGTTGTTTTGATAGTGCGATGCTCAGAGGCAAGCTGCCCCTCAAGTTACCCTTTGGATCTTTTTTATTTCCGTTTTTTATACCCCTCTCGGAATAACTTTATATCCTAACTAATGGCCAAAGACCGGTGTGTAGTCACTGTGCCGACTACAAAATAAATTGCCACTATGGTGAAGGCAAAAGAGAGATGGCGAGGAAGTAAGCCTTTTTTCGGTATGTGCCACTTTTGGCATGTTACCTGTATCTGGACCCAAGGACTAGAAATAACCTTTTCTAGGCAGTTGCAAGAGCTCGAAGCGAGAACGGAGACTTACGAGAAACTCCTGAGAGAGCTTCTACCGGGACTAGATAGTGCTGCACAAATAACTGTACAAGATGTCCTCACAGCAGTGAGCTTCCCCTTTTCAGATTGTATGTGCGTCTCATAGTGATGTTTGGCCTAGCTGCGAGCAGCCTCTACAAAGGCTAGGAGGTCCCCTCGTGAGCAGTCCACTCAAGAGAATCTACTCCCAGATCTCCCGCAAGACAGTGAGTCGGAGCCCTCGGACGATTGGGATTCAGATGACAACCCGGACCACCTTGCAGAGGATATTAATACGCTTTCTATCAACAAACCTATCGGGTATATGGGCAAAAGCTCTGTGGTTTTGTGGATTAATCTTTTGAAAGAGGAGATTAAAAGGTGTCTTGATAGTGTTCTTGCCGGTGGGTCGGATAAGTTGGAAGGTGGAGAATGGGAACAAAGCGAAGAAATTGGTATGCATGGTCCGATAGAACCTTTACCCCCAGGAACTACTCCTGCCCTAATTCAGAGCTAATAAAACAATATTCCTAGGATGGACGTACCACCTTGATGACATCGATATCTCCTTCTCCGGCAAGCAAATTGACGCTTACGCTCTCCCACCAAGAGACTTGGCAAACTCACTCGTTAATGTATACTTTGAGACGGTTCATCCTTTATTCCCGATCATTTATAAGGGGCTTTTCGAGGATCAGTTTGAAGTATTGTATCAAACCCAGGATCCTGCGAAGGTTGCTGGGAAATGGCTCGCAATAATGAACCTGGTGTTCGCGATTGGGGCGAGACATTTGTCTATGATAGGTGAAAATAAAGCAGACATCTGGCAACATGTAACCTTCTTTCTCCGTGCAAGACTCTTAGGGGCATTAGATGGAGGACTGGTGTTTGAGATTGCCACACTGCAGAATGTCCAGGCGATGGGATTGACAGGAATGTATTTACTGGCTAGCAAACAAACAAATCGGTAGTGTTGTCTAACCCTTGTCCTATTTTTTATATTAAATTATAATAATATGGGAAACTGATATAAGGGAAAAATGATAGCTCCTGGAATGTTGCAGGACTTGCAATCCGCCTTGCCTATGGCATGGGCCTTCATCTCCGAAACGTAGCTTCGACCCTAAATGCTGGCCAAAAGGAGATGCGTGTTAGGGTCTGGTATTCTGTTTGCTACCTAGAAGCTACCCTCGCACTGATTACAGGACGGCCATCTGGACTACAGGCTCATCAAAGCAGTGCACTATTGCCCAGATCAGGAGACTTCGACCTTGAATCTGATCCTGCCCAGGATGCATATTTCGCAGCGCTTATTAAGTTATCGTCAATCGCGTCTGAGGTCCTAAGCCAATTATACTCTACGCGAAGTAGGCTTGCGATGCAGAAGGGCTGGGATCGTGTTCGGGAGACCATGGAAAGATTTGACCGACGGTTGGAAAGGTGGAGGAGTAAGCTGATTCCGTGTTTGGCATTCAACGGCACTCTTGACAACAACGATGGTCACAACTACTTTATGAGCCAAGTATGCTTCTTCCATCCTTCTAAATTTTTTGTCCTAAATTTGAATAGAGGATCGATCTTGCTCTTCGCTACCACAATATCAGAATCCTGATATTCCGTCCCTGCATCTGCCAATTAGAACCTGGTTCTAGAGAGATAGGCTTTAGTGAAGAATTCAACCGTTCGGGCGCCCACACATGCGTCAGCTCTGCCAGAAATATCGTTTCTCTTGTTGCTGATACAAGTAGAGATAAGAGAGAACAGTTGATGAAGATACCGTCGTGGTGTGTGCTGCATTCCCTCGTCGTTGCTGAAGCAATCCTACTTCTTGAAACGGTTTACCAGAGGGCTTCGAATGTTGATGGAGGTATTATCGATGATATGTGTCAAGTTGTTAAGTGGTTGCATGAGATATCGGGGAACGACATGGCGAGTATGAGAACGCACGAGCAATTGAGCAAATTGTTGGGATGGGTATTGTTGATTGTAGGGAGAGACGTAGGTGATTTTGGGGTCCGGAAAAATAAGGGCGGGGGATCAGGACAGGAGGACGAGAGAGGTCGGTTGGGGGATGACACCGCATTCAGCATGGCAGAGCGAGGGCAGATGAGGGTTGAGGACGATATGTGGGATCTTGGGAAGAACTTTGAGATGCAGTACTTTTAGTGCCTGGGTTTGAATAGTGAATTATTGGGGTTTTCTCCGTTGGCCGCATTCGTTCTGGGCCATCAGGTGTGGCGGGTGGCCTGAGAACGAGATGCTTCCCGAGTGATAGGCTGTGACGAGGGATTGCCAGGGACTATGTTTTGTCGTTGATTGAACCGGGGATTGTATATAAGCTGCCAAGGGCGTTAGGGGAGTGCTCGGATATATCAATCAGAGGTAGAAGAGGCGAGGGGTTTGCTTTGTGGGGATGCCTTGCTCGTGCCTTTCAGAACACCTGAGACTACTTTGGCGAACGGCGGGGAGGAGGGTTAAGTATTATCACCCTTGGCACCACTACGTGCTGGGTGCGTGAAAAAGAAGAGTGTTTGGAAATATCTGCGGATAAACCGAAGCAGCGTGGATTTGCAGGTAGGCAGATGAAAGTTATTGTTCTTGATAAATTTGTGTGGGTGAACTTAAGTAACGAGTACGGTAAGGGTGTGGATGCTGGAAACCTCCCGCCAAGTCCAGCCCGAACTTCCGGAAGCCCTCATTTCGGGCACAGCCTTTTCAGGAAGCTCTCTAGGGCCTGGGAGTACATTAGTTCCACCCGATCGGGCTGCCAGGCTAATGTATACGGGTCTCTTGACAAAGTATGATAGGGCTGAGGTGCGAGCTATTGCTCGACGCTCGCGGAGGCCTGTATCATCGAGACCACTAAGGCCAGAGAGAAGTCTGCGGCGTGTCACTTTGTAAGGACACATTGTATTGGTTTGGGTTATAGTGTGGGTGGGAGAAGTTGGATGGAACAGAAATAGAACAGCAAGACTCCTTCAGGTAACTGTTTTCAGATGCGCCTCGGGAGACATTGCGAGCCTTTACTAAAATCCCTTTTATTAAATAGGGGGAAGGGAGGGCAAGCGAGGCGTTTCCAGGAACTAGTAGTGCTAGGAAGGGTATGAGAACTTTGTAGACACGGACTGTACTAGCCCTCTGTCACTTGGGAAGTCTGAATATAAGCCCGAGCTTGTAAGTATTCTTGAGTCTTTTACGGCTATTGGGATACCGTACCGGCAATAAAAATGTAAAATCACTACAGGGTTCCTCATGAAGTATCATACGGTGCCGGGGACATCGGGTGTGATTAGTTTACCGTCGAGTTGGTCCATGGAACAATGAAGTCAATGATTCACACACTCATATAACGTGTTACCAATTACTGGTGACTGGTCGTCCGTTCATAGATAGGTTACGTTTCCCCAGCCGCAGGGTTTTGTTTTTACTATAGTATTACTACAATACCGCTATCGCCTATAGTCGGGGAAAGCAAGTGTGACGCCTCGGCTTTTTTCTCTCTCCCAACAAAGGCTTACATAATACTAGTTTTCAACCGCATACTAGTAAGTCACTGGTTAAGCTCGTAATCACGCCTAGAGGTCAAAAGAAAGCAAAGCAAAATAGACGAGCTTCTTTGAGTAGATAGTAGCCATTAGGAAATATTTACTCGAGTACTGCTAAGCGTCATTTTCTAGACTTTTGCCATTTATTCAAAGAAAACAACTAACCAAGAATGGTTACTTTTTGAAAAATCCTGACCCATACCCCATTCCGACCTCTTAGCCCGAAAACGAGCTTAGCCAGTTACGATACCGCAATGTAGTGCCTGTATGTGGTTGAAAACTAGTATTATGTAGGCCTGTGTTGAGGGGAAAAAAAAAGCCGTAGTGTCACACTTGCTTTCCCCGACTATGGGCGATAGCGAAATAGGAGGGGAACCGGCTATCATGCAATTGGGGCTCAGAGATCTCTCCTTGGGTATGGTAGTGAGAAATTGGCTATGCTATCGTACTCTAGGGGGCAATCCGGGTGTACGAGTGCTACCGATGCCCTTATTAGTTGGATGTGGTGGGGGGAGGGGTAGCGAAACAAGAGCACTCTCATCTGCCAAACTATGAATACGGTTCCCATTTGTCATTCTAATGTATTTTAAGTCCTGAGATACAAGTGTGGCCATTGTTAAATACGAAATTTGATATTATAAAGGAGTGCGCCGTCTGGTGTTATGCAATGCAATAATGTTCAGTTACCAGAATTCGGGTACGTTGCGGTCAGCTGCAACGCCGGTGTCATAATGGTAGACTAGGTATGATAAGGGGTTCATGCTGTGATGGCGGGGCTATTAACTTGGGAAATGTGCAAGTTTCAATTTATTAATATCATGCTGTACTGTACTGTACGGTGTGCTATGAGATAACTTAGCCACTTGGAAATCGAACCCAAATCTCCTTACCCCCCCGGCGTTAGCGGTCTAGTTCAACGGATCGGGATAGCATAATTTTTGCATCCAAGAAAAATCTTATCATAGCAAACCAGCAAATCATTTAAGAACATCCACAAAGTCATAAGTCCTCAAAGAGTCTGGAAAAGAGATCACGGGTTTTCTAGAGCTTTAGAATATCCTAAAAAAACAAAAAAACAATTTGCTTCATGATTCGATCATTTCGAATCAAAAGGTCTTGCCTATTCAAACGCGTCGCCCCGCAACGCGTCCGCATAATTGATTTTTCAACAGGCGAAACCCTCCAAAAATCTATCCACAAACCTCGGCATCGTTCATCTGTTACCACCACGACCACCACTACAACACAACTCATGATGCAAGAGCCTCCCATGGGCAGTTCCGCTGACTCGGGCCTCGGGCAGTTCTCACTTTCTCCGTTTTTTATTTCGGGGAGCCAGAGTTCCCCGTCGTCAGCGAAAAAACAAAAGACCTTTCACACACCGGGCTCGGCTAAACCGAAACAAACGCTGTTGAAGCCACATGAGTCAATACTTAACGTCTCGAAGAAGTTGCAAAGCCCTTTTTCGTCCCAAGGCGCCAAAGAGAAAATAGGGAAGAATGGCTCTATATTGAACTTCTTTAAACCGGTGTTAGTGGATGCAGGAGGAAGGGATGACGGTGGTGGCAATGGGTTAGACGGAAAGGACCCTGTGGAAGTTGGAGCAAAAAACGACGATTTATTTATTAAACATGGGGGGTACGACTTAGATGTCTCTGACCCGGAGGACGAGGGCGAGGGTGATAGTTGGTCCCAGGAACCTAAAATCGCAGGTAGGCCGGACTTTATCGACGAGCTCTCGGCAGTTGAGAAGGATTTCTGCATAGGGTTGGAGGTTCAGGTTGCTTTGGGAGAGCAAGAATCGAGTCCAGACAGCACGATCGAACTTGGAGAAGGCGTGGTTTTGAAGAAAGGGACCGGCACCAAGGAATGCACACCACCTCCACCCTCATTACGAGGCCAGACTCCGGTCTGTGCTGCTCTACCCGAGACGCCGCCACCAATGCCTAATACCCCCGCGGGCATGACCCTTGATCCAGGGAGTTTGAAACTAGACCGCGGCCGCTCAATGCTGTTTAGTAGAAAGGGCTCTACACCAAGCCCCTTTCGTGGACTCAGAAAACGGCCTTGGGCAGGTGTTGATTGCTTAGATGCACTAGATGATGAGTCTTTTGCTGAGGGCTCTAATGATCTAGCTTGGGAATTAATGTTGGAGAAAGCTAAAAACGAGGTTTTTCATGCGCCGGAGGACAAAGGGAGTCAATTTATTGGGGAGGCGTCAACTGAGATCGATGGGCTCCTGCCGAACAGATCGCAAAAAGGCGATAGTACATTGGTTGACGATTTCGAGAATATCGGGGACTTTGAAGAGGTGGGCTTTGAAGAAAACGAGGATAGACATCCTTTCGATCCAGTCTCTAGGACAATAGAGCAGGGCTTTCAAGACCTAGATGGTCTCTCTCCCGAGGAAATCCGAATAATCATGGAGCCAGATAAGGATAAAAACCGGGACATGTCACGGGGCGAGGCAATAATGCATTGCCCAATATGTGCCGTGGAGATTACAAATTTATCAGAGCAAGATGCAAATGTCCATGTCAATGGCTGTATAGATGGTCGGCCAGTGCCCCTTCCAGTTTCCAAGCTCAGCGTACAAGCCCCAGCAGTATCTCCGTTCTTCTCTAAAGGTCCTACACATATATCGAAAATTCCAGAGACACCCTCAGCATTCTCAAAAATAATGTCTCGAAACATCGAGTCACAGGCATGGACGTCTGCTGTGAAGTCTGAGATGGGGCCGCGCGGGAAACGGGGCGCACAAAAAATATGCCCGTTTTATAAGATCTTATTTGGAGGGTCAATAACTGTGGACGCGTTCAATTATGGTAGTGTCCCTAGATGCCAGGCATACTTTCTTAGCCACTTCCATAGTGACCATTACATCGGTCTGACCTCTAAATGGAACCACGGTCCTATATGGTGTTCCCGTGCTACAGCCAACCTTGTGCGCATGAAATTAAGAGTCGATCCTCAGTACGTGCGGGAATTCCCGTTTGAAGAGTGGACGGATGTGGTTGATGGGATTCGTGTGAGAGGGTTGGATGCGAACCATTGTCCGGGAAGTATGTTATTCTTATTCGAGCAGGACTGGGTCGGAAGGCTGGGCAAGCAAAGAATTCTCCATTGCGGTGATTTCAGAGCTTCGGCAAAGCATCTGAATCATCCTCTGTTGAGACCGGGAAAAGACGGTGTTAATGGGCAAAAATTGGATTCGGTATACCTGGACACCACGTACCTCAATCCGAAGTATGCGTTCCCTAATCAAAAGAGTGTTATCAAAGCTTGCGAGGGACTTTGCGTAGGACTTAATAGTGAATCAATTGATGGCCAAAGGGGGGCATTTGCGAGGGAAGCAACCCTGAAGAATGGGATGAGAGGGTTTGTGCGAGGTGGCGAAGTCAACGGGAAGGGCAAAGGGAAGCTCCTCGTTGTTGTGGGGACCTATAGCATTGGAAAAGAGAAAGTCTGTCTAGGCAAGTCATTCATTCTAGATGATAAATTGTATTGGATATTGTGGCATTAATTATTCCCCAAAATGAATAGGAGTTGCAAAAGCCCTTGGCTCTAAAATCTTCGCACCGCCGGATAAGATCAAGATTTGCCAGTATCTTGAAGACGAAGAGCTTGATTCGAGACTAACCAGCGACCCGAACGAAGCCCAAGTCCATATGACGCCGCTAATGAAAATTGACCCTGAGGTTTGTTCTCTTCTAGGGGACGCTCCAACCGCTAATAATGGATGCACAGACTTTGCGCGACTACCTCAGCAAGTTCAACTCGCATTTTACTCGCATAGTTGGCCTCCGCCCCTCAGGCTGGAGCTATAGAGTAAGTTACCTTGTAGCTCACGATATACTAATATAATAGCTGACGAAGATGAGCCTAGCCGCCATCGAACCGCCTTACAGACTCCCCTTCTGTAAATAATGTTCTCCACTCCGCTAGTTGGAAAGGGAAGTACGAACTCTCAGAGATGTACCCTCAGCGCGGAAGTGCTAGAGAGTCAAAATGTTATTCGGTACCATACAGCGAGCATAGCAGTTTCCGGGAGCTGACCATGTTCTGCTGCGCGCTGAATATTGGGAAAATCATTCCTACTGTCAAGTATTTCTCCTGCTCTTCCATGCCTCCTCCTCTTTAAGTTACTGACAAGGGGGGGTGCAGTATTGGCAGTGCCGCTAGCAGAGATAAGATGAATGTGTGGTTCGAAAGGTGGGAGGCTGAGAAGAGGAAAAACGGACTTTTTAAGACAGATGAAGAGTTTTAGCCTCTGGATAGTAGTTCTGATATGGCGTTCTGGGAGGGTGGCTACTGTTGATGGCTTCTGTATTATATATTTGTTGTTTTCGTATAATAGCGCTTATCCCTGTATGTGAATGTTTTTCTCTCGTTTCTTTTTCTACATATACTGTATGGTATGGTATGGCACGGTCTCTGTAAATGATATTTTCTGTGGGATACGAATATAAGCGGTTTCGCTCTATATCCAGCAATCACGTTAGACATGGAAAGTGCCTAGTGATGTCTCGTAGTCTCCTGACACAAGCACGGCATAAACACTGGTTCCAGTTCCCGGTACTGTCTCAGAGCACACGCCAGAAAGCGGCCCGGGTCAACCTCACCCCGACTAATCATGGGTTAATCTACTCGTACAGTAACCACCATCCATTTTTTGCGATTCAACTTACTCCCTATTCGCGTACAACATCCAGACAACATCACGCGATGAGCGAAAAGAAAGGCAATCATATAATCGGAACCGAGGCATGTTACAATCCTCTAAATCCTTCCAACCAAGTCCAACTATAGAAAGAGAGAAAAATGCCCATAAAACCACCAGATCGAATACGTACACAGAGGGGGAAAAAAAAGGGGGGGGGGAATAAAATAAATGAGACTGAGATAGGGGAAAACAGGAAAGAATGCGTGAGATGAATGGTGAGTCACGCCTTCCAGAGTTTCAAAAGCACTTTCTTAGGTGCCATTGTCAACGTTAGATCCATCATCGGACCCGTGTACGTATCAGCAACTTCAATCCTCGCATATTTTTGCAAGATCCTGGTAACTGTGTAGGAGGCTTCGGTCAGGGCGTATTGCTCTATTCACGCTGGGAGTTAACAGCCGTCCTACTGCCACCACTATCGCTAAAAGTTGGGGGAACATACGTCCGAGACAAATCCTCGGCCCCCCGTTAAACGGCAGAAATTCCCACCCTCGCCCAACTCCCTCTTCCCACCTCTCCGGCCGGAAAGCGTCGGCATCTTCGCCGTACAGGTCCTTTCTCCTGTGCAGTCCATAACAAGTATAGTCCACCCTCTGTCCTTTGGGTACGAACACAGGCGATAACCCGTCCTCCCCGCCGCCACGCGGGAGGACCGTGTTGCGCACGGCGGTGCGCCCATTTAGTGGGACGGAGGGGTATAGGCGGAGGGTTTCGTTGAGTACGTAACGGAGATATGTAACATTTTTTAGGGCGGAGAAGGAAGGGCGCTTTCCCTCATCATTGAGGCCGGTGCCGAATGCTGAGAGGATTTCCTCGCGGAGCCTCTGATAGACGTGGGGATGGCGGGCTAGGAGCCAGAACGTGAAGCCGAGAAGGCCGGCAGTTGTATCTCTGTTAACTCTCGTTAGTTGGCTGCATGGAGGAAGAGGGGAGGGGAGGGGAGTGATTACCGTCCAGCAAGAAGGATATTCAAAGTCTGATCACGGAGGTACTTCGGATCCTTGGTTTCTGCAGCAATAGCGTCTAGAAAAACATACTTCCCCTCAGGAGCCTTCTTCGCACGCTTCTCGGGATGCAGCGCCATATCAACGTATCTATCTATAAGCCTATGCACAATCGCATTTGCATCTCTAAACCTCTTCGGGTTTATTATCCAGTACAAACCTCGCAGCCTCGAGCGCTGAACCAAATATGCCTGTGAAACATTAAACGCCTGAGCAAACGACATCTCCTTCCCTCCGCTGGCGGCCCCGGTAGGGTTCAGCTCGGGAGAAAGCAAGGAATCTACACTCTCCCCGAGCAAAAACTCGGTCGCAGAGTCCAACGTCAAGCAATAAAACAACGGCTGCAAGTCCACAACTTCACCATCCCCCTCTGGCAACCGGTTCATCAACCGCTGGACGTGCAGCTCCAACGCTTCAACATCACTGACCTGCTCCCTCGAAAACTGAGGCCTCAAATTCGCCCTAGAATGCTCCCATCCGGCGCCGTCAAGCGTGAATATCCCATCCCCGAGTAGTGGATAAAAATTGTCGTGGCGTTCAGAGCCTAGACCAAAGTCCTTGAAACTTGTGGCGAGTATGGTTTTTATATTCTCTGGCTCGATGGTACCGATGCTTGTGCCGAATAGGATGCGACCTTTCCATGTATTGCCGTGGATTGGGTAGCGGCTTACGATGTGGTCGAGGATGTCACCACGCTTGGCAGCGCGCGTTAAACGCACCCAGTTTGACAGGCCCAGGAAGGAGGAGGGGAGGCGGCCGGGTGGAAGACAGTTGTGGGATTTGGCGAATATGCGGTTTTGATGGGTTATCAGGAGGTAGGCTGTTAGCTTTAGCAAGAGGTAGAGGACGGTAGCTAGGAGGAGGAGGAATTTGACGGGTAGCTCCATGTTGACTATGTGAGGGGGGGGGGGGGGTGAGTTGTGGAGCTGATGGGAGTTAATGTGAAGCGAAGTGAAGTGAAGTGCTAATTTATGTTTTATTTCATATGGGATAGGAAGAGGAGCAACTTTATTTATTCCTCACATGGAGCCTCGGTCATCTAGCCCACACACATTCTCCTCTAGCGCTATCGATCTTAGGCGCAACTCTTCTTTTCCCACCATCCCTGGCCCCACATTAAGTACTCCTCTCGTACGATCGGATACTATTCTATCATAGTGCCGGCATAAGTACTCGAGTACTAACCCACGATATTAATCTCTTGGTTAAATGGGGATCGCAAGAACATGCCAATTATTTCGCCCCATCTCACTCACCTTTCCAGACTCCGTATACTTGGTACCGTACTTGCGTCTTGTGCTAACCCCATCCACCAATTCCAACTACTAAATCCCTACAAGTGCTTATACAATCCTACTAGGATTGGCAAAGGCGGGCTAGGATTCAACCGTTGGCCTGGGGTAGTTTATCGTCAGGATATTACACCATATTTCTACGGCTATTTAACCTACTACAGTGCAATATATTGCAATTAAGCCGAGGCTAAAAGGAAGTCGGATAGATTTCGATACCGAGGAACCTAAGTCCTCCCAGGGCGGAGGAATTGCGCGGTGGAATTCAGCTCCGCCGGGGCCGAACATTAATTGGGTAGGGTACTAATTATTAATATACGAAATCGAGTTAGTGACGGCTGGTAGTTTTCGTCATCGTGACTTGCGTCAAGTTAGTCTATCTCTGGGCGTGAGCTGTTGGCCAACCGAGGAGGGGGGGAGGGGATCATGCTAATTGCCGTGGTTGTTGATGTGATAAGATAAGACTTAACTTGGTAATGTATGTATCCATAGGATATTACTCTACGGTATAGGCGATTCTCAATTTGTGCCTCGGGGGTGTACTACTCGGATGCCTTACTAGGCAAGGGCTTAAGAGTGCTTCTGCAGGAGCGCAGGGTGCTGGAGTATGTTTTAGTGCTTCTTGCACTGAATCGTAGACGGGAGTGTAGATTGTTCCTATAATTATAATAGCATTTTGAAACGGCAGTAGCGAAATATTATACCTTCTTAACACCTCCGGAGTTGGCGATAATTCTTCAAGACCTGCGAGATCTGCACAAAGGAAAGCTGATATCCTCGGTCTCGCCGAGCCAATTATCGTGTGGAGTAAGCGAGATAGATAAAGTCGACCCCCTCCTCCTCGCGGGCAACCAACCCAGCTCAAATGCGCGGAAGCAAATAGGGCCTCATAACCTCTCACTCTGCACTCCTACGCAGCCAACTTTCGGAAAGCTGTTTCAGTGCGCACTTCTTGTTTGCAGGAAATACAACAACTGGAAAAAAGTCTTGGTGAAACAGGGTTCCCGTTTGGCTCTCCAACGGTTCCCTCCTGACACAGACCACCAATCGCGCAATACCCCCTTCCTTATAATGATACCGCGATCTCCGGCAAGGTGGAGTTTCGTTCCACCAGGGCTTTCGTCTGGTGACCGAATTTTATGCCGGATCTAGAGTCACCATACTATGCTTCATCGGGTTTGGCCTTATCGAAATATCTGACCTTTCGCAATTATTCCAGTCAAGGATATGATTGGCTGGGCGGCAAGTGCCTTGCCGCGCTACAAAGCCCTCGGAACTTTGTTAAGACGTTTCCCCTGTTACCCTATTGCGTTTGTAGTCGATCACGAGAAATCATTCTCTGAATTATTGGGGATTCGGAGGGTACGTTTACATATCCATGATACCGTAGGTTGCAAGCCTATCAACCTACAAGCAGCCTCTGGTAGGGCTAGTAATAGCGATGAAATAGGTGAAAGAAATTTTTTTTGGGGAGGAAAGGGCAGAGAAGGACTTTCTTAAAGATACACCGTCTTGATTGGGTCTTGGACTAATCTCTCTGTCGGCTGTCCTGGCCTAACAACCTACGATGGTACATCTCCTGAAATTCAGTCCTCGGAGGGTAACTTTATGCTTCAGTGAATTAAAGCAACGACCCCGCTACCTATATTGTTAGAGCTGAGATTGCTTATCGCAATCAAGCTGCACATGCATTGCACATTTCGGGAAGAGTTAAAAGGCCTCGAGCCCAGTTAAAAAACTAATTTATTATCCATCTAATGTACTGAATTCCCAACTCCTAGGAGCTATTCAGTCTCACCCTAGTCCCAAATCCCAGTTTCCCGGTCCATTAGGGTACTTTTGCTTAACCGGAAGTAACGTGCGTGGTATTCCATTGTTCATCGACGTTTACGTTCAATGTATGCCCGGTTGATCCGCTCCCAAGTCTGCCTCTCCGGTGTTGAGTTATCCGTATCCCGTTCAAAGCGGTCCCATTCTTCCGGAGTAGCTTTGTCGAAAAAAAGAAGGATGGTAGTGAAGTCGGTTTGCATGGCTTTGTCCCAGGGGGTGCGAAATCTACGCGGGTTCGCGAGCATTGTCGCACGCTGATTGATTATCTCGATCATCATCCCCGATTCTAGTGTCATTAGTATATAAGCAATATCAAAATAAGAATGGTGTACCTACTGGTGTACTTCTCGGCGTTTTCGATTAGGATCCCGTACAGCTCGTAAAACATTTCGTTATCGGTGAGATACCCATGTTTTAGTAGTGCAACATCCGTCCTCAAATCGCCATTGTGTGCCATAAAATTGCCGGAGAGGATTGCTTCTTCGTCATAATCGGATCTCTTCTGGATTGTTTTACGATAATTTTCGTAAAATCGGGCTCGTATACCAATTGCTACTTCCTGAAGCGGTTGCATAGTGGCAGCCTAGTCGGCGGCTGCGGCTTGGTTTCTCTGTAGTCGGTCAATGGTATTCGCTAGTTCTGTGATTGCAGTAGCGTGTCTCTTCTCCGAGTCACTGATGACTTTTTTAAAGGCACCAAACATGGTTGACGCTCGCCTATTCCCATATATGTATTGCGTGGGGGTCATGCCTTGAAAGCGGAGTTTGTCCACCTTTTGGGCTGCTGCAACCAGGGACCGAATAACCAACATCTTCTCGAGATCGGGATTTTCTTTTCTGCGGACTCTGCACACAATGACGGCTTCAACGTGAGATGCAAGCACTCTCTGTGGTGGGGGCACTTGTGGTGGTGGTGGTAATCCAGAAGGGCTCCTGTAGGGCAAAGAGGTGTGGAAGCTGGATCTAAGTCCGAGGGGGGGGTTTGGTGGGGGAAACAGGCTAGTAGTCTCATCTTCGGGATATTCGAAGGAAGCGAAAGATAAAAATAGAAACCGGGGGCTAGTCGTTAAGGATAGTTCCTATTACGTGGTTGAAGACGAGGTTGGAAGGGAGGAAAAAAGAGGGTGGAAGGGAGGACCAGTCTGGTTTGAATACAAGGACCCCCCCCTTCTACTAGTTATCCTTCTCACGCTAAATTGATTCATAACTTTCTGCCTACTGGCCTCTCTCCTTTTCTATTGCTTACTTCTTTCATCATCCTATAATCCTCAAGCTATCCTACTTAGTCGCCTCCTCTATGACTTAACGATACCCTTAGAGGGCTTTCCTATTTATTACGAATCTTTCTCTCGTTTTTTTTCAGCCACTGCCCTTTTTACCCCCTTGGCTCTCTCCTTATCAAATAGTACAACCTTTGGCGGTAGCTTGATTTATCTCAATCGCGAGCTCGAATTGAAGCTTTTTTTTGGCTTCTCCCACCACCACTTCTATCTTACAGGTTCTTACTCCGCTGTCTCTGGGTTGCCTTCCCCCTGCTGAATTCATAGTGAGTTGTGCTGGCTACAGATTATGAAGGATCTTCATAGAGCCCGACTGATTCCCTTTTGGCGGGCGACCTTCGTCATGTGGTGTCCACCAGGAACAGCGAAGGGCCCGAGCATGCTCGAGCAGAAAATTTGGGTTATGCACGAGCATCCTCGTGCTCATTGACTAGGAACCACTACGGTCACTATCCCCGGTTCCGCATCCTCTTGCCGCCCTCTTAATCTCAAGGACGCCCCCCTTATCCCGACCACCCTCCATCATCTGGCAACCAAGCTTCGCTCGCAGTTTGCATGGCAATTGTCACCTACAAACGAATTTGATCTTAACCAGGAGTCATTCTCGGTCCGGAGCTTGTTTTCCGGTTTTTGGGGTTTGTTACACGACAGGTGCAAAAGGTGAGGATGACGCACAGGGAGCTTATGAGGGCGTTTTGCGGCTTGTTCTGGCTTAATTTAAAGGTCTTTTACTGCGAGGTAATGAAGTTCATGCTGTAGCCGCTCAATTACCTGGCCCTCCGGCCAAGAGACTGGGTGTGGTCAAATCTAACTCTCAGTTACTCGCTAGGCGGCTAACCGACCAATCAAAGCGCACGAGTCAACACGGTTTCTTGCTACTGCTAAACAAAAGCCGCTGGCGTTTATGCAGTCTTCAGAGGATAGCGAAACATTGAAGAATACCCTAACAGCCTAACAAGCTTCGACGAATTTTCAGCGTTTATGGCGGATTGGTTGAGAGTTGTTTGATGTACTGGTATTGTGACCGTCTACCTTTCGTTAGTTTCTCGAGATCCCCACCCACGCGAGGTGTACTCCAAGGAACATGATGTCAGGGGATAGCCTCAAGATGAGGAACCTACCCCTCGTCTTACCTATCTAGTCTCCCTCCCTGTGTCCTTCCGCTTAATTGGCCTGGTTCAGCTAGCCCATTACTATGTAGCTTGCAAGCCCCTCGCTAAGGATCCTGGGTACCGTAGCTCCGAGAAGGGATTGCAGGTAGAACTAGCTATTGTCGAGGGATCATTATTGCGGCGGCGATTGCATCTGCATCGACTTGGGATTTGTTCAATCCTATCACATCCGGCACTCTCACCACCCTTTTCTGGATTAGCTGCCGTTCCTAGCAAACCTACCCCCTACCTGACTACCTCCAAGCACCCTACAAACCGGAAAACAAGCTCCGGGACTAATGAAGGTGAAGGCACTCTATAGCTCATGTTGTCGGTGCGAGACCTGCCTCAAGTACCGGTCCATCACTACTTTGATATTACTAATACGAATTTCCCGAAGGATCGGCATATACAGTGATACACATCTCCTTGATGAAAAGTACGAAAAGCCTTGTCTCAACCGGCCTTCCCTAATCTCTTTACGACCTTAATCTTTGAATGAGGAAGGTCAAAACTAACCGGATTTGACCAGAATCGTGTCCTTTTTACGGAGAAGAAGGTTCGTTACAACTGTTTCCGGCCAATTTCGGTACCGTTCCACTCTCCTCTCCTCGAGTCTACAAGTGGTATCATTTTGGAGGATGTTAAAGAGATAGGAGCTTCCACACGGCAGGTCTTAAAAATCCAGTTTTCCACATCTCTACTAGTGAAGACCAGTGACGAACCGGGTAATGAATCAATGATTCCCGAATTGGTGAATATGATTACTCAGGAGCTGGCTCACTGGGAAGCCGCGACGGTCTTCCCTGGGGCAATCCACAGCCTTGAATTTGGCCCGGGGGCATATTCGGGCTTGGTGTTCTGACCCACTCCGATGAGGATAGCACTGGTGTACCTATACTCATTCTGGGCGCTTTCGAATGCACGAACAATGAGGCTAGATACAAACCGCAGCAGTTCGACTGAGATTCAGACCACGAAGTGAATTATGCAGTTAAATAGCGGAAGAAGCATGGCGCTAAATTCGTACCAATAAAGCAGAGAGGGACCTTCGTTGGTACAAAATTTTCTCTGTTGCTTGGAAGACTACCTGCAATTGTTGCTAGGGTAGCACTTTGTACTATCCCATGGGACTGTTCCTGACAAAAATTATGAAGAAGGGAAGAATGGATGATCGGAACTTTTGGAAAGCGAACTTGGGAAACACTCAGTTAGTCGAACGAGCTTCAAGAAGAAGACAAAAATCCCTTCTGGCCCGAATGAATCTAAGAGGTACACAGACTTAGAAAAGGTGGAATGTGAATGATATTGCTCTGATAGTCAATATGAGACAGGAGTCGAAAATCTGCTTGAGTAAGTCAGGCACTCTCTTAGGGCTCGTTTACTTATAGACGGCCCTCTAGCAGCATGAGACGGTGCTGACCGTTAAGGGGCGCTTGACGACTAGAGGGGTGCAGGCAAGTAGATAGTGCTTACCTAGGGTAGCGTGCCGTCTCGTGTTTGGTGGGATTTTCAAACGCACCCCCTTGAACACCCGGGTAACATTTGGTAGCAACGTAGGGGGATGAAGTACTCCATGCCCAATAGCTAGCAAAAAAGCTTCTATCCTGAACTTGAAAAATCTCAGCATGGACAGCAACTCCTTCTTTGAAGTCAGGACTCCCCCCGGATAGTTTCCTTAGACAAAGCTAGAAAAACCGCTGCTCAAGAGTATGAACACCAGCGTGTAATATCCATTAGACACTGAAGTGGGGACACGCCTAGGTAGGGTTCCAGGACTTCCCACAACAGGTTCGTAGTAATGACTAGACATGGTGTGTCCAAATTTTATCTATCTAGTAATATTAGCTCCAAACATCCTCGCTCACTCGGATAAATGAACACACAAATCCAGTTATCTATCGTGCTCACGAACGAACCTGTCACAGCAGCAAGAAAACAAATCAAAGGTAACACGTTCTCGACTCTCTCCCACAGGATATCCCTTCGACGAAAAGCCAGTGCCTTTAGTGGCTTTGGTAGTGGAACACCCACAATCGTCAACTATTTACTAGAGTCAGAAACCTTAACCTTGCTCCATGGTACTCTAAAATGTGGAGACCGGCAACCAGTGAAAAAGGAAATCGGATTCCAAGTGAAATATATTTTAGTCAACCAGCCTATCAGAGCGGCCCCATGTCTGCGGCCCTTCGGGTCTACCAATGCTTTATCCACATCCGGATTGGAGTGCCAGTGTCGCTAGGCGTGAGGTGATGGGTTGGTTGAAGATGAATATGATTCTGGTCACCGAGGACGCATCCTATAGATGATGTTTTTGAAAAATTTTCGAACGAGCAAGTCACTCGAGAGAGGGAGGTGTTACCTAAGGTCGCTACCCATTATCTAGGCAGAACGTTCGAGCCAGGTCGCAAAGTGGCTAGATCATGACGATCATTTGTTCGACTTGTTTTTTCTTCCCCAAGCAAGCCACCATCGGTGTCCAATCAAACCCCACCACCCAACTTAAAAAAAAACTCCAGAGCCCACCTAATTATTTAGGCTTTCGGTGCCACAGACTATGCTTGAAAAATAATTCTGCGGGTCAAATTTTGTAGGGGGACCTACCCTCGCGCCTATAATTATTGGAGGGCTTGACTAGCTCGGCGGATGTTTGGTGGCAAGATGGCACGTCTTTCCCATCTCAAATTTCGACACAGAATCATAATATGACGTACTATATTTCCTCTCATCATACCCCTTAGCCACAAACTCTCCGAACGGTAGGATGGGGCTACTGCATGTTGCGCGAACAAGTAGGATGATGCATACTAACACGTACACCCAAATGGTGTGATATTGGAACCAGAGGATGAGGGGGGGCAACTTAGGATGAATACAAGAGAAGTCTGATTCAAGCACGCCAAAACAAGGTGAAACTGTGAAGATGGGGGAGTAGCCCAATAATGACTAAAATAGTGCTATGAGGTCATTAGAGATTGAAGATGCCACAAGGCTGGTTGGCAGGCGGACACGGATCCATCACTAAATTATGCACGTGGATCATATTTATAGGATATTACTCGATATTGGATTCTATCCCGGAGGTTTCAATCATCCGCTAGAAGGATATCATATTTGCGCTTTCTAGCCGTGATGGTTAACAGAGATTTAAAGAGGAGAATTCTTAACAGGGTCAGTCTAAGACCGGAGTCTAGGGTCTAGCGCCACTGCAAGAGGTAATAATTTAGACTCATGAATTCCAAGAGCCAGCAGGACCCCTCAGTGCACAGGAAACGATTGATAATCGAGATAACATGGCAGGGGCTAGGAGGAGGGGGTGTATTATCCTCTATAGGAGTAAGTGGATGGTGAGGTTTCACGGGGGCTTTCGGGCAAGACTGTGCCTGCCGGTCTGGTTCGAGAATCTCGCATCCAGCTAGTGCTATTTCGAATCCAAATTCTTGAGTAGGAAGTTGAGTAAGGTTGCGATGGCTCCGGCATAGATTCTCATGAACCCCAGCTGAACCTGAATTGTAATTACGAAGTTAGAAATTAGATTTGTGTGGAGGGTAGGAATATCTTGAACAAACCATGACAGTAGCACGGCATTTCGGAACAAGATAGCAATAGGAATAAGAATTGGTTATAAGAGTTAGCGATAATAGGTAGTAGTAGTAGTAGTAGGATGAAAGGAATATTGAAAATAATCGATGCGGAGATAATGATTGTCAGTGAGGGTTTTATGCAGTGAAGCGGAATGGCTTGAGCGAAGACCCAGAGTTTGTATTAATCGGAGGCGAAAACCATGATTGATTGAGATGGGTTGGTGATAAGGAAAGACTTGAGGAAATTCATGTATGATACCGGGAGAAAGGAGTGAAGTGAGAAAAGATATCAGAGGAAGGAAAGGAAAAAAGGCGGAAGAAAACTTTTCATAGCTTGCGAGACCACCACTAGAATGGCGGGAGACGCCACTCCAAATCGCGCTTATGACCGTAAACTTCCCTTTCTCCACCCTTAACAGCAGAAACTCCCCATCCACTAACCACCTCCTATACTGTCGCTCTCTCATTTTTTCAATCCCTGATACATCTCTCTACTCTCAATATTATTCTCCGTAGAACCCATCGGGTTAATAGGTCCCATATGCCTAACAACTTTAACGATCATCTCTCCAACCATCTCTCTCCTAGGTATCTTGATAGATTTTACTCCTAGAGTTTTGGCTGTTTTAATGCGAGTGGTTTTTGGTCTGGGTTTTTCTTCTTCAGGGAAACTAAAATCGATGCACGGGACCACTTTGTTCCTAGGTAGGAGATGCATGTATCCTCTGCTCCCTGCGGCCAGTTTACATATTGGGCCTAGCCTGAGCAGCTCATCTGTAGGTTCAGAGTTGAGCGATCGATGAAATTGGGTTGCAGGACTGGATTGGTGGTGGTTCTAAATAGATTTTATCGAATTAGGTTGGGCGATCTTGGCGGCCTGGATTTGCACCAAAATTCTGTTGGGCTTGTATAATAAAGCCTGACGCCGGCCACTGCCAGTACAGTGCCCGAGTAGCAGCTGCCACCTGAGTCCTCTACGCTACTGTGTTTTCAGCCTGCTGAAGGTAGAATCATCTGTTTCAGTGCTTATCCTATTCTCAAAGTAATGTATCAGTCTTTGGTAGTATAGTGGTTAGTATTTCCGCCTGTCAGTTATCTCTGAGCGCGGACGACCGGGGTTCAATTCCCCGCCAAAGAGTTCTCCCCCCGATTTTACCGTTCTTTTTTTTTGGTTTATGTTTCTACTCACAGAAGATGTTTACGACATTTCTTTTTTTTTCTGCTGGGTGTCGGAATGGACAAGAATACGAGATATGGGAAAATACACCAGCAACTACTCGAGTAAGACCCTTCATCCGTATCCCGGTGGGGTGGGTAGGAATGACGAACTCTGAGCTGAGATGGAATATAACCACTACCCCAGTCTTGTGCAGCCAGATGCATGACTAAGCCAGAAAAATTCTGACGCAGCTTATATTATGATAGCTCTCTAATCAAAGCCCTTTTTGGATGGGGAGGCTGGGACACCCGTGTTTGTGCAAACTTTGAACTCAACTTACCCTAATTGTTATCTTATTCTATTGAACTGATCATGGACTCTGGACTGATTATAATCTGACCCAGGGGACCCATGATCGAATAATGCATGAGGCGATGGCTTTGGGTACGGTGATATATCTTTGGATCTACAGGCCCCGCGCAACCAAACAGGGCCTAACAGACTTTTCCTTTGGAGGTTTATTTCTGATGTAAAGTTTGAAATTTTATTTGTTGTCGATAATCACGTAACATCACTCGAGATTTCAACCAATCAGAATTTTTTTCACGCCACGTAAACTCTTCACCCTTGTAATCTCCTGTTTATCACCGGTGAATATGGTAGCTATATGGCTACTTGGGGTTTTCCCGCATCAACTACCGTGGGCATCGCGTGTTTGGCCACTTACAGCATGATCGGGAAGTCTCTAGTCCTTTCTATCCCTCCCATCCTCTAGCGCACCTATCCTTACCGCTCCGCCCCAACTTCTCTCATCTTACCGGGAGGTTTCTCCGTTGGTTTAGCCAGCTTATGTTCCGGCGATTCCTCTATAATGAGTCTACGTTTCCGTTTACCCCTTCCCTTCCCTTTCCTTTCTTTACTACTTGTAGGTTTTTCCTTAGCCTTTGGTGTTAGCTTCTCGCGAGCTCCTTTTTGTTCAATAGAGACTCGCTTGAGATATTTTCTTGCAGTCGATGGTACGGTACATACGCTGCGCTTTGGCAAACTTCCCTAGAGAGATGGCTAACTGATAGATATGCCTAATCGGAGAAAGTATTCTGTTGCTATTTTCTTACTGTTTGTGCATGGCATTTTTGGTATTTTATGTTGAATATATCTGCCCAAGTGTATAGTATGGCATAAACAACCCTGCTGTTCTAGGTTCCAAATTCACAATCACCGGTGCTCACTCGGTCTCACATCGCGGGACAACCCATCAGACAAGACGAGTGAACATAAGGCGCAGAGTTGCTTCCCCATTTCAATTGTTTCTACTTGATTCCTTTAGTATGTGGGGGAGAGCGAGAACAGGGAAGCTATTGAGATGTTTAGTATAAAAAGACATCCTTTCGTCTAGAATTGTAGAACGAGCGAGCTGCGAATAAACAAGGGAGTCTTTTTGTCCCATGGGCACTGCGTTTGCTTCCACGGCCCAGCGGAGTCGCCTTGGAGGGAATTTCGCTGGCGTGCAAGAAGTCTACTTGCATGTGGCGTGGTTAATTAGAAAGTGTAAGAAAAAATATTCAGCCTCTGTTCTGTGGTCTTACTCTTGGTAAAGTCAGGATCTGCGATTATTCATGGTGTCTCTACTGGAGAGTCAATCGATTACTTGAGGTTACCTTTAAATAATCTACAAAACCCATCAGTGATCTCAATCGTCCCGAGAAAGTATCTTAAACTGTAGGGTAAGAGCGTCCGTCCTTTGGGAAAGGCTGCCGCCTAAGGGGTGGTAGGTTCCTGCAGTTCTCTATCGATTGGGAACTCTCGGACAGTACGTGCAGTCGTCGCCCGTCCGTCCCGGGCGGCTATCTGGACAGATTGGACGCTTGGGTTCACCGGAACAATGAGAGTGCTATTTTGGAGGAAAAAATAAAGTAGATTGTGAATAGCTATCAATATCCATGGCTAAAACCCTCAAAATCCAAGGTTGGCTAGAAATCCCAAGGAATTACAAATGTCGAAACAAACAAACTACCATACAATCCACAATTCCCCCCTTTTTATCATTTTTAGAGTAGTAGACTCGAGAGCCTTGCGTATACAGTGTGCCATCCTCCCCCATTCCGGTCAGGATAGCGAATTTGAGGCCCAGTCTACTTACTAGGCCCCGCCCCGCCCCCCCCGCTCTCAGGACCAGATCCGGCGGCCGTGCTAACGGCGGGGTCGGCATCGGGTTCCACCAACTCGACCACGACCGTAATCTGGCAGCTCCATTGCCTGCCAACGGTCATAGAGCCATCCCAATCCGTAACACTCATGATATGTATAGGCTTCCACTCTAGGGGGCAACCGTCACTATCCCTACCGTAGAGATAGACCGTGATCTGCGAAATCGGGCGGTGCGAATCGAAGCCCAAGCGTATGATCTTGGTGAAGTCCCTGAGGGTGATGAATTTGTCCGAGTGGACCAGGCGGCTCTTTTTTGACGGGAGCGTAAGGACGTGCAAGAGGTAGTAATTCTTCGGCGCGTTGGTGAATAGCAAGTGAGACATGTCGTCACTGTCTTTCAAGTGCACGTTGTAAAGGGCGGCTTGACTCCCAGTGAGCGAGATGGTGAGGGGAGGTCCACATGCAGTACAGTTAATGGTCGGATCCGGAGAAGTGCCACAGTCAATGTATTTTGGTTTGCTAGCCGGCATTTTGGGGCCGGATGGAGGAGGACTAGCCGGGATGAACGGTTCCGGGGAGGAGCCAAAGAACCCCCTAGGGATGTGGTACTCTGCTGCACCAGCGACAAAGCTTGCTGAACTAGACTGACATCTTGGGGAGAACGAAGTAAAGGAGTCCAATCTATCAAGACTGTCAGCTCCCGGCCAGAGGTTTTCCTTACTGAAATCGTTAATAGGGTCGCTGGCTTCCGCCCTTTCCTTGCCCTTCCCCTTTGCATTTGCCTTGGGGTCGTGGGTTTGGGAAAGGAGTCCTTCAGGACCGGGCTGCGTCGCATGATCCGAGTTCACCTGAGTGCTCGCTTTGGGGAGCGCGGACGTAAAGTCATTACTGGTGGTATCCATTTGGTTTGCATCTCTGGAGCTCTCGCTGATCTTGGAATTATCTCCAGGTAGATTATGACCAAGAATGGGGTGCCCCAAAGCTATCCTCCTAGCGATATCCGCATTAAAATCTGCGGTTCTCCTAGCCATCTCTGCGTCGAACTCCTTCCCGCTGACGCCCAACAGCTTCCTCGCCATCTCACGATCCGCCAGATACTCTGCATCAAATTCAGGGGAGATATCGGGGTAAGGGGGTGGTTTCGGAATTTCCTGGGACACCGAGGGAGATGCAGCTTTAGAGGGCGCGGTCGAGTCCTGAGGGATAGGAAGAGCACTAGAGAGCGGAGTAGGACTGCCAGGGGGATCGCCGGGGCTTTCATCGGCAAACGATTTGAGATTACCCATTGGTTTAGGAGAAATGGTGGAGGTGTGTTTGGTGTTAGCGCTCGGTGAGACGTTAGTTCCGGGGGCAGTGGGAGTAGACTCGGTTGGTTTTAAAAGAACTCTCTTGGGAGAGGGAGTGGTAGCCATTGTGGAGGGGTCTGCCCCGAAATGCTCGGCAGTAGGACTAAGGTCTGGTGTTGTTGAGGCACGGGGCTTATCCCCAATTTTTCCGTTGCCGCTACTACCCTGGATACTACCCCTTGTAGTTTTAGAAACAATAGTGGATGCATGACCTCCTTGGGTCGAATCCTTTGGTCCAGGTTTACAGCCCATACTTCCATCTTGGGCACTGGAAGTCGCTCTTCCGCCTTCAGAACCTCTACGATCATGCCTCTGAGGGGCGTTTTCCTTTGAAGGCCCACCTCCTGATAGCTTCCGAGGGTCTGGCGCTCCCTGGGGAGGACTACGGCGGGAGACGTCTCTGGACCTCTTTGGAGAGCGAGAACCGCGGGACCTACGTTCACGAGAAGTGGAATGGTGTCGGGGAAGGCGATGAGATGTTCTTGGATGGCGATCCCAGCTTGGAGGGGAGCGAGTCGGGGAGAGAGAACGTCTGCGGGAGATTCGCTGGGAGAAAGCGCCCTCCCTGAAAGAACTGCTCTGAGCCCTAATTGGAGAACGTGATCTTCGACTTGAGCGTCCCTTATTATGGTCCCTAGGACGGCAGTCGTCATCTCCATGGCCCAAACCCCTGGGGCGCTCTAGCCTCTTATGTGAATCATGGCGGGAAGACGGTCGGTATTGGTCGCCCCCTCGAGGAGATGGAGCCCTGTAGTGGGGCCGGGGCCTGCGGTAGGGAGACGAAGCTCGGCGGTGCGGTGAATATCTACGTTTATGATCGCTAGTTCTCGGGGGAGATCTCTGCCGATAGCTTGCATTGGAGGGGGGCTCCTGATAGCGGTGTTCAACCTCACTTGATCGAGGGTCGTTGGTCCTCCTCTGCTGGGCACTAGATGTACCCCTCGATGCACCAGGGCCCGTTAGTGTAAATTTAACTACTTTCTTTTCAGAATCAGTGACGGCGGGGGATCTCTCGGAGACTGGGTTTTCTACACGCCTGGGATCAGGTCCCAGAACCAGAACATCAACCCGGGGACCATGTTCAACCGAGGGGCTAGGGCCCAGTCCTCCACTATTGGAGTGAGGAAAGGACTCGCTACCACCCCCCCCAAGACTAGTGGAGTCGGAAGGTAGAGATTCTTGATGTGTAGGTCTAGCTTCCGCAGTACCATCATGATTAGCAAATTGCATCTCGGACCTAGTGGTTCTGGAATGTACTTGATCATTTGCTGCACTCTCGGAATTAGAAGTGTTTGGAGCGCGATGCGTATAGTCAACATCTTGATGCGCATCAGTGACAGGAAGAGTCTCACTTTCTCCGATCCTGAGACTAGGAGCAGTAGTATTACTACTTATACTGAGCGTGCCCAATGCACCACTACGGTCATGCTTCTCCTGTCCTTCAGACACTGGGAGAGCCAAGGGAGACTTTTCCCCGTCTTTTCTCGGGGAAGGCATTGCTGATTTACTATTATTATTTAGTACCCAACTGGACTCATCGGTGGGCTAAGTATGTGGCTTGCTTTACCTGACTTATTTTGCTTTTGGCCAACGACCTAACGAACCGTAGTCCTCCGAGAATTCAAGTTTATTTGCAGGGGGCGGGACTAGGGCTAGTAAGACTAGGCGTAGAACCAGAGAGCTTGTACACGAGCGAGTGTGTGTGCTGCTGGAACTATTGCTGCCGATCGTATCGTACAATGTTAACCTCCCTCTGGGATTACCGCTTGCAAACAAACAATCATGCAAAGGACAATCTTACCGTTCTCTCCCACACACACACCAAATATTGAGTCGAAAACCTTCCAAGCCAAATTCGAAAGTAGGAAGGAAAGGGTGTTGTTGGTCTGTCTTTGCTGTGGTGTAAGGAAGGGAGGAAAGAAAGCGAAGGGAGGGAGGAAAGCTGCCTTGGTTGGTAGCCGCTCCCCCCCATTGCTCGGCACTCGGCTTAATTTGGCAACCCTAGTATTGTGGGCGCAGCGTATTGCAGTATCTTCTAGCGCGGCTATGGTTGTGGCAAGATCGCGGCCGCCGAGAGTGGTGAGTGTCTCGGCAGGGAGCGCGGCTGCAGGTGGGTTTGGCATGATTTGGCGGGGGCCTGTGGACGGGGAAAGGGGAGTGGCCGGCTGTGGAATTAATGCGACAACACCCGAAGGGAATATGCCTAAACGTGGGAGCTAGGATAAAGTTGCAACTAGTATACGGATTACAGCTACAGTTACATCTGAATAGTCCCCTGTAACTTTTTTTTAGGTTTCCATTGTGCAAATTAAGAAGTTTGAACTGTTTGTGCACGCTCAGCGGAAGAAGCTCTAGCGCATAAAATGGTATAGCAACTGACAGCGAAGCGAGAAAATGGCCAGGCGAGAACGCCCATAGAACTCTTATACGATAGGTATCATTTGTATGGGCATTCTTGCTATATAGTGGGCTTGGTTTGCTATGGAATACTGTAGTTGATCCGTGGTTGGTAGTTAGATTTGCTACTCTCCAAAAATGGATCTACAATAATTGCCCTATGACCACTGCCACACCTCTCACAGCACAAACACCTCAATCTACCGGGACGATGGTTAGGCGGACATGCAGGCACGGGACATGAGAAACGAGAACATTCAGCTTCGTGCCGGTGCATGGCTTCTCACTCGTACCACGATGGGTTTGGACAGTATGTTTATATGGTGTACGATACGATATGACACTGTACCATATAGTAACTCACTGTAAACCTACCTGATGCCGTTAGCCAAGCCGATATAGCTATCGAAAATATGCCCAAACGGCCTCGGAAGGCAAACCGGGGAGTCGGGGGGGATATAGGACTGTTGGAGTCGGAGAAGGGAGGTTAAGAAAAACACCGGGGGCCAACGGCGGTCTACCCGCGGATTACGCAGCCAGCTTGGCCTTGGATCTCAGAGGAGAGCACATACTATCGCGTCGCCCTCAAATTCGTTTCCTCCTCAGGTTCAGATTCTGAGCTACGCAGGTCGAGCATTAACGATCTCGCCGCGATAGATCAAGTGATAGTCTCTACAGGATACTCAATATTGTGGCCTCTATAATCCTTGAATAGATTGAAAAGAGAGAAGGGGGTGTGTGGGTGGGTAGGGGAACGGTCGGTTGTCGAGTGTTTCCCACATCGCTGGTACGGCTGGTACCGGCTTGCCTAGCCCAGAATTCGAATTTGAGGAGGAAGCGAGTTCGAGGGCGACGCAATAGTAGTTACCTGGCGTCAAAAGATTTGGTGTAAACTGCCGTTTGCCGGTGTTGCACTCCTTTGTAGGTTGAGGGATCACGTGGAAACTGGCTTGCAAAATATACTGCTTCCTGAGGATCCAGTGATTTCAATGACCATCCTAACTCGCCTCTCGCCTCTTCCTCAAAATCCCTTTGAAATTAATATCAAGGAAAGCAGAAATAGCACATCCTTACACCCCACATACGCAGCTAAGTGTACCGTGGGGAGTGGGTGAGTTTTATTGTTTGACAGTCTTGCGAATTCTGTTCCTTCACACCCTTTTCTTTCGTTTTCTTCTACCCTTAGAACTGTCGGTCCGGAAGCACATCCCCCACCTTCGGAACCTCTACGACCACGACTCTGGATGGAGGTTCCTACGTAAAGATTACTATTGCGAACGATATCATGGGATACCTGAAACCAGGGCCTACTCGCGGTGATGTTATAGAATCCACTATGACAAAGAATTTTGATATAGATGGGCAATATATAGTGGTCATTCGGTTCACCGCCATTAGTTACGCTGTCTCGGTTCGGAATAAAATGACTATAGATAAGAGATACATGGGTTGCGTTAGCGTATTCTTGCCAGACACCTGCGGGAAGCTAATCGGGAGCAGGCCACCTGACATATTGTTTGATGAGCCAAAGTCATTGGGACCTCCCAATGGGGCCTCTGTGGGAGGAGCCGATCAGGGACTCGGTCCGGAACTGGAAACTGTCAGTCATTTTTTGCCCCTAAACCTGGTCTGGAGAACTGGAGCAAGCCCTCTAATCAACAAGTTCTTCTCTGGGAACCCGGCTACGCTTTAAAGCCCGAGGATCGTATAATCGGGGGCCAAAATGTTTCCAACAGTGCTTCTGTTGAAGGAGAGACTTTTCAGAATGGGGTCAATAGCCGCGACCTGAGCCGTAGTGTCCTTATTACCAATCTGCCCCGAGATATCGACTACAATACCCTCTTCAGCAAAATTAGGGGTGGACGAGTCCAACATTTGCAGATCATTGAACCTGTAACTAGCACTGATTCTTCTTCAGCATTGATCCTTTTCGTGACCTCGACAGGAGCACAAACCTACCGAGATTTTATCCGCGAATGCACCTAATGGTTGGAGAGAGACGCATCACTCGCAAAGACCACATCCCTTCTGGCCTGTTCAGCAACATGAATATCCTTCCTGGATCTACCAGTCAGACTGGTGTTACTAGATGTATTTGCATTTATAACATGCGAGAACAAATCACCGAAAAAGACGTTAAAGCGGATCTTAGAAAAGCAGGGATGACGGAGAAACTCGTGCAATGGGACAACACCAACGTCGAGTGTTCCGTGGGCGAGGATAGCTCCTTAAATATCTCCTTACGCTTCACTAGTATCGCCGGGGCGCTGTGGGCAAGGAGGGCTCTTCAGAAGCTGGAGCGCTACGGGGGGTGCGTTTTTAGGCATGCGCGTGACCCTTGTGCTAATGGTGTGGACGAACTTGGTGAAGCGCGCGATCCTGCTGTTAAACAAACCTAAGGGGTGTTCTATGTCATCGCAGTTGTGTACCATCTGATCTTGGATTTCTCGTTTTCTTCTCTACGTTTCTCTGGTATGCGTTTCTGGGGGGATTTAGCTAAATTTTTGGGAAGGGGGGCTTGTGATTAGGTGGTTTTGTGTTACAGTTAGCTTAGATGGAAATAAATGTTTTCCCTTCTCTCTTGGTATCTAGCCTATTGGAGCTGTGAATGTGACGGGTTCCTTCAGAGATTTACAGTACGAATAGCAACTAACGTGTTACCGAAGGAGTAAAATACAGTATCTACAACCCCCACCCGGGGTAAGGATTCGTAGGACTCCTTATAATGCCATGCCACAATGTCTTGAAATCTTCCCTAAATTCTTGAGTTTTCATCCCTATTGATTTTCATTATTAGCCTGCTGTGTACTTGAATGCTGCTCGTTCGACGCTGCGTGTGGGGGGCCAATTTGACTACTACTAGGGAGGCTTGAAGTCCTTGGTAAAACAACTAGCAAACAGCCTACTTCCCTCACGAAAAAAGAGGTTTGTGATGTCTATTTTCTCGAGATAGTATCAACCACTAGAAGCAGTGCAGTTGCAATCACAGCCCATCATTCGGCCGATTAGTGGTCCGTGATAACAAACCTTGGAGATTCATGGACCTCCCCCATCACCCGGAGTTCAACCCCCGCTAGCACTATTGATGCCTGTGGACGGAAGGGTAAATGCTACAAGGATTGGTGGGCAGGATCATGACAGGTAGCCGCGTAAGTAAGTTTTCCTGTTGGAAACCCTGGAGCTCGTATTGCGGAAAGTGCGCGTCCGTGACGGCCGTAAGTTGCGTCTAAGTTTGCCCTCACCTCTTAAACCCTAGCAATCCTGCTTACCTCACATATGAATTCTTACATGGCCTACTCACACCTTCAAGAATTTTGGGCATAAAGGGAATCTACCTCTATCTTTCCTTCATTCTTCACCCACACCACACCTAAGGATTGCTTCCACAGAGAACTTCAGCAAAACAGCTTTTCACAGTTGGGTTCCCCTTTCTGTGTGCTGTTTGGTGCTAGTTGTCTCTTTATCATCCTATATCTCTTCTCTCCCCATACCATTTTTTTCCACAAAAATTCTCTACTCACTCTCTATATCCTGACCCTGTTATAACTCCTCGATTTCTTGGCAAATTTTTCCGGGGGTTCGATACTCGGCATATACAAACTTCAACTGTCGGCCCTCCTCCCTCCTCCTCACCCACAGCAGCAAATTCACTTCACCCATACCCCTTGTGTTCACTCTGGTACGGAATTTCTCCGATTCATCAACAAAAATGCCTGGAATAAGCTATGGTGATGATGACTGCCTCTACTTCTCTGGTGAAACTTTGAGTGGTAAGACATCTTTTCTGAAAAAAAGAATGAAAAAAAAATCATTACCCCTCCAGCTAATCTGCGGTCTTTATTTTTTAAGACCCTTCGCAGCAAAAGCGAGGCGATAGGCTTTCCCACTCTTCTGGGTTATCCCCCACAGTTACTCCTTCGGCCGACGGATCACTTAGTGATGGGAGCTCTGGTGCGACACTAAGTAGGGGTTACCGGAGGCGCGCCCGTAGAAAGGCTGCAGCAGAGGCGGGGAAATTCGATGCTCCCATCAGCCGCTTTACTGCCTCACCTCCCACCGAGGCTGTTGCCAAACAGGCGATCGCGGCTTCCGGTTCTTTTGATTTTCAGGATGATATACTTTTGCTGCCTGATTTTTCCCCTGTAACGGTCTGTCAAATGGATAGTGAGAACGGTATGATCATTTGATAGAAGTTTGATCATGAATTGTGTTCGTTCTTTGCTAATGGGCTGTTATAGGTCACTGCGAGTCCCCCCAGGTCGACCACCCCTGTTGGGAGCTGGCCGATATTGTAGAGTGCAAATACCCCGCCTTGATCCCCGCCAGGAGCCCCGCGAGCAAATTTCCGACACTCGGCAGTGCTTCTGAAGCTGTCATTCCAAATTCTAATTTACTTGATAGAGGGCCGGAATTGGGATCGGGGGATAGTTTCGACAGCTTGTATGGCCTTTGCAACATTACACCCCTCCAGCCTACTAGATTAGCAACCCATGCCACACCAATCTTGGGATCTGGTGCGCAGGAAAAGGCTGCACACGTCTTGAAAACAGGCTCTATCGAATTTTCTTTGATGGATCCTGGGGAGAGTGAAATGGGAGTGTTCATTCCTGCTTTGGGATCGGGAATAAATGACGCGGCGGCTCGGTCTCTTAATTCTTCAGACTCTGAGGAAGCTTCTCCCGAGGCAACGAAGGAGGCACAGAGGATTGCAAAGAACAAGCTGATTTTTGGGTGGGTAGATGGTGTCGTTTCTTCTGCAGCCTATATACCAGAGAGTATCTCCACTACTTCGTCTTCTTCTGCCCTGGCTCCTTCCGCCACGGAAGATTCTCTTGATCTCCTCGGCTCAGATTTGTTGATTGGTGGAAGCTCCCTAAACAATTCAGCCACCCATCCTTCAGTATCCTCCCGCCAGCTCCCGACCCGCAGTCCTGATCATATCTCGCTTTTAGATCTCGATTACATAGGCGTTTTAGTATCGCCAGGTTTTAGCCACTGTACAATGAGCTCGATTTCAGCCTCCTCTGCCGGCGAACTTCTTTTACTAGATTTTAGAGATGAGATACAGGATCTTACCTTAGCTAGGGACGCGGGTCTTCCCCTTTTTAACTCCCAAGAAATGCGGCCAACCCCCGCTTCCGCACCACCAGCAGCTGTCTCAATCGACACCATCCCCGCTCTAGTCGAGGATGTAAGCTCAGGGTCCACTTCGAAGGAATTACAGCGCAAGTCAACTGTGGTTAATGTTATTATTTCCGCTCCCAAGGGAGCGAAAAAAGTGTCTTCTCCCATTCTAGAGCCTATTACTTCTGCTGCAGGGGGATCGAACTGTGAGGTGGGAAACGCCGCGTGGAGCCGCTGGGTTGAAGAAAATTCTGAGCCAACCCCTGCTGCTTCTTTCTCTCAGAGTGCCCAGAGACAGAGCCAGAGATCTCAGAATATCTAGAGGTGGTCCTCCTCTGCCCTAAAGAGGGGCAGGGGAATAATTTACCCAAACATTTCTCTTCGCCCAATGGGCGTCCCCGATGGGGGTTCTTCTGCTATCAGGAAGCCGAGAGAGAAGGAGAACGGTTCATCGGAGTGGAACAATTACGCTCGCTTCAGCGGTCCCTGTAGTTCGTTGTTCAAGGGCCGGATGAGGCCGGTGACTGGGTGCCATCAAGACCACCCAATTCGTGCGGCTCCGACCCCAGTTGTTAAACCCGCCTCACTCCTGAATGCCGCCAACTTGGGCTGGCTCTGGGCTCCCTTTCGAGGGCCTCGCTTTTCGTCCGGTGGCTCTAGGGTATTACAACTCCCAAACGGTCTCGTACAAGCGAACATCGGCTTTCAATCGCGAACAAAAGGTCCGCGAACAAATATACGGCAAGCACCCCCTCCCTCCTCGCCCAAAGTCCTTCAAGACCTTTCCCACCAAGCTGGACGTCTGGGCTAACCAAGAGGCGGATTTTATGCGCTGCTCGGGGCCATTGGGCCTCGATAGGGTTACTAAATAAATAAATAAATAAATAAATAAATAGGCGGGTGCCCAGCACTGATGTACTGTAAAAACTGGAATAATTGAGATTCTCTTTGGACGTTGGGGTTGCCTCTCTTAGTAAGACTTGTTGGCCCTTCCCTTTTAATTGTTTCATTTGAGGGCTGAAAGAGAATCTTTTCGCTGTGTTTTCTCCCCTTAAATCCAAAGAGGGAAATTCTAGATGTCATAGAGTCATCTTCAATCATTCAAGTTTCAACGGTATAGGTGAGAAATGCAAAAGGTGTATCAGAAAAAAAATGTAAAATTAGAAAACAATCAAAAAATTTCAAAACTTTCACCCCTCTCCGATCCAGATCCGGATTCACTTCTGGTAAAAACATTTAGTTGGGGGTTTTAACTTCGAAATGGTGAGTTTATACATAGCATTTAGATCATCAAGTAGGGTGAAAGAAGTGGAGTGGCTAAAGGGCGTTTGCTGTGTTCCCAGATCATAGGATCGATACCATCGTACCTGCCATCCACTGCTTTGACCAACCCGAGTGTTCCATTCTTTGGCTCCTTAAAGTGGCCTAATCATCCAGGGTTCTTCTTATATAGCCCTGTTCACTCAAGGAAAACTTCCAATAGCAAGAGAAATTCAGGTGTGGGCCGGGTAGGGTAATGTGTGTTAATACTATGCGATTATTAGACAAAATCCTTGGTGAAAGGAAATTCCGCTCTGCCGGATTTTCAGGTGGTACAGTACCTATAGCGGCGGTAATATTTACGAGTTGAAACCAGTTAATCCCGGAGGATTGATTAGAATATCTACGAGGTCCTTAGTTTTAATTGTGTATCATAAGTATTCGCACCACCACCACCACCGGAAAGTAGCGTTAGGGCTATTTCAACTATTTTGTCCTCTGCGGTATTAGGGAACCGATATCTAAGCTCTTTTCAATGTATTCTATCATAACTCCTGTACTTGGCGATTCATAAAGTACTCGGATGAATTGGCGCCAAGATTCGAGAGTTTAGGAGTTTGGGAGACCTTAGCGCTAATATATCCATCTGAATACTTTATGAATCGCCAAGTATTATTACCATTCCATCGAGGAAACATAACAACCTAATGTCATAGGCGAGCGGGATAGCACTTACCCGTTAGCATCTCGTCCAACCTGACGCTTCCTTTTTTCCTCTCTGCGCATACAACCGTTTTTGTAAAACAATCAAGTTTTGCAAAAACTTGAATGCTCGTAACCAACGAAACTGTTGAAGAAAAAAAGAAATGAAAAAAAAAAATGCGAGCTTAGACAAAGACACCTTGAGCCCCATGTGTAAAATGGCCTGGTCATATCAAAGCATAGCGAACCGCGAAGACTTCTCCCGCAGATCATATGAGCACCGGCAATGTATACAGGGATTGGGTTTTGGTGAGCGGAGCGTCACTATTATACTGTACAAAACCAAAAACCAATATCTATGGAGAGCAAAGAGAAAGGGAAAAGGAAAAAAACACCCAGTTTTCTAATTCGCCCGACCGCAGGTGTATATTTTTGCTTTTCTTCGGCTAGCCAGTGCCTAATTTTCGCTTACCTCGACAAGGCCGGAATTCCTCACTTTGTTCTAGAAAGCGGAGATCTCTAGAAGAAATGGAAGGGGGACTTTCCCCGCAGTAGTGGTGTTGGTTAATTCACCCGTGGTAGTGACGAGCAATCCGGTGACAACCCGAAAGTCGAGTAGGCAGTATCGCATGGCCGAGTTTAGCGTTTTTCCCGATTATGGGCTGTGGGGGGATAGACGAGGGGAATTCGTATGAGGGGGTCAGTTTTCGCTATGCGCTTACCCCCCTATCCAAGAGAGGGAATTTCGGATGTCTTAGCGCCGGGTTCAATTGCTCGAGTTTTTCCGGCATTCCATTCATCTGAGTGATAATTTGTGTATCTCACCTGAGGTCGAAAATTTCCATTTTTGGAGCCGCTAACCGCCCAGACCGTGAAAAAAAAAAAAGAGATGGCGCTGGCTCACAAAACCCAACACCAGCGCAACCGACTTGTTCTGCGCTATTATACTTGTGCTTTCGGTAGGAAGAAGTAGTTGTTGTGCCAGCTGACAAATCTTTACTATATTCGTCTGTTTGGAGTTTGGGAGTGTGGGTAAATATGATAATACTCCAACATTAGAATTTGTACTCGAGTACAGCTCCTAAGTTCTGTGTGTTCCACAGGGGGTAAGGGCAGCCAACCTCGCTTGTGGAACATACGAAACTTGGGCGCTGTACAGTACAGTACCTCCGTAGGGAAGTATGCCAAACTAAACTAAACTAAAACCGGTTCCTCATCAGCGGCATCCCCGTTCTCGGAAGCGACGAGGGCCGTACCCGCGACAAAGAATACTGTAATACCTTGCGGACACGATACCGCTATCGCTAAGTCGGCGCCGAAAAATGGGAGGCTAATAATCAAGGCGGCTTTAATTCCTCTCCCTTCTCTCCTTCCTCCCTTCACTGCCCCCTCCCTTATTCACATCAGGGGAGCGACGCCCACCCAACAACTGCTTTTTCTTCATCATTCCTTTCGGCTTTCGGCTTCTGTGTGTAGAGTTTTCCTGTTGGTTCGGCGTGCCGTGCGAGCGTGGGTAAAGGGGGAGGAGGGTTACCCCTTGATTCTTCGATTCTTTGATTCTTCGGTTGCTTGTTCGCGGGCCGTAATTCAGAATGTAAGGGTGCCTGGTTAATCGGCGGGAGTTAATATTTTATGATATTGGTGGCGATGATTCTAGTACCGGTAGCACGCGATGTCATTTGCTCACAGGCTGGGCCTCCTCGCCTTACCGTCAGTGTTGGGACTCGGACTCGGACTCGACCTCGGTAGATAAACCTAAATTCTCAGGGAACCGCCATTTGCCTGGCCGTTGACAAAAGAGAAAACGAACCGGCAAAGTAAGTCACCCTCGAAACCTATGCAGTCACTGCTAGAGCACCCTCACCGCTTTAATAGCGGAGGATTTGGTTCTGGTTTTCCGGTTGACCATAGCTCATGAGCTGCAGTTCTAGGTCCAAGCCCTCATCCTAGACTTCGCGCTGAGGTATTGAATCATTGGTGTGAAGCCGACTTTGATATGGAGTGGTACTTCTACTGGGTAATCGTGCATTGGAGGTACTTACGGTTTTCAGCAGGGAGGCATAATTGCCTAAGATATGCTAGAGGTTTCGATGATGGAGCTGACTGTTGGCACATCGGCAATTATCACAACAGACACTCTGACCGGAGGCTGGGCCACCGGACTAGCATCCGAACTAGCGGCTACTAGATCGCATATGGCTTGTGTAGCACAAAAGCTATGATGAGCGATCGTGATAACTCTTCCTCTAACCTACCTTTGCTATCGATTACTCAACTAGACACCCCTTGATATTAGGGAGTGCTGAGCGCGTTCCTTAACATGCCACCGTTAAGTATTTAAACACCCCAACTGCAATTAGCCCTAAGAACGATAATCTCACGTAAAGGACGAAAAGTAGTGTATAAAAAACTAGGAAAATTTGCATCGGGGAAAAAGCGCGGGTTAGTGATAAGCGTGTGACAATTTGAAACTGGTTTAGCTGGGTAGAGAGTGACATTCCGTGACCCTGTTCCTGTTCATTGCTCTGAAAAATTTCTCGGGACAAAAAAAATAAGGCTGTTATTATCTTAATCACCCCCTATCTACAAAATAAATTAGCACGGCATTCAATCCAGTCATCCTTTTTTTTATAACAATTCAAGCCGTTGCTAGAAACCTCTAGGATTCCGGGCTCGTGGACCTCGTAGTGGGGGGTTTGATCCAAGAGGCTGCTTAACTCAGTGCTGTACTCGAGTATCATACATTCTTAAGCCGAGGTGCCTTAATTGCAGTCCACCAGAATTTTCTTCCCGAAGCCAACCCGAATCTCCCCTGCTATGTGACCTAATAACCAAGTGCCTGACCTTGCGTTGTACAAATAATCTGCGACACTTGTGCGCTGGGAAAATTCCGCCCGGGGGTGCAATGGGGCACAGAACCGCGGCCACAGCTCTTTTTCGGCACCCTCATTTCTGCATTGTAGTGGTGGTTACAGTAGTTTTTTACGGGGTTAGGTTAGATGACTGTCGTCGGGAGTGTTTGAGGGAGAAGGGTTTTCAGGGAGGTATGATATAAAGGCACAGGCTTCCAGCACCTCCTTCCAAGGAAGACGACAGCGACATCCTCCTTATCGAGGAGGAGCGATGGGAATATGGCATGAACACGACTGAGACGATAATCAATCACTTTTCTTCTTTTCCTCTGTTTTTTCTACAATGCAAACCTTGCGAACCTGTGCTAATACGCTCTTATGGTGGACGTTTGACCGAAAGCGAGTCCCAATACCCATCTGTGTACGATATCAAGGCGTGGATTGCCTTCCTCCCCTTAGCCTCCTTGGTTAGCTACGTCTTTCTCCTCACCAACAATGAACCGGGCCTCCGAGGAAAAAAGAAATTACAACTCCAGGGTTGAATTCTGTCATTAGGGATGTTTTGCTACGACCGTCACCGCTCCGACTGTACTTATTTTGTGGCGAGTGTCTGTGTCGCAGACCCCCTACTCCACCCTGGAGCCAATCCCTACTCTATGACAATCTAGGCAAAGCAAGTGCCAGTACCAAGATCTCCAGTTTTCAACAACCGTCACCGGCTCACCAACTCGGCGCAACAAGTGAAAATTGTTGTTCTTATCTTTGCTCGCAGGAGAAAAATACCGCTGGATTGTGTTCCTTCGAATTTGGTTTGGTGTCAGAAGCTTTAGATCGCTATTTCCATAGTCGACACCCTCCACCTTCGTCTCCCCACACTCTTCCCTCCCCCTCACCGCGCAAGTACCTTTGTTCTCTTCCCGCATATTCCCGATTGAAGTGGTATAGTAAAAACCCTCTCTTCTTCCTTACCTCCTCACTCCACCACTACATTGTCGTTCGTAAGTAGGCTTACTGTCTCGATGATAATATAGATTGCATCAAACAGACACAATGCACCGCTTTTTCTTCTCCCGTGAGCAACAGCTGGCTCTCACTACCGCCGAGCCCTCCTCTTCCCCCCATGCGCTTCTCTACCATTCATTTCATACTCTGTTAGGTCTGACAGCCCCCCCCCCACTGGCTGGCTCCTGCATGCACGACTATCTCCTCGTCGGAGAGTCTGAATCGGACAAACATCATCGCGACAAGTCCGGGGTCCCCCGCCAATTCCTACACAAGGCAATTTTCAGCACAAACCGTCTTTACTGACCTTGTCCTCCGCGCGCGCTGCCATCGAAGCCCAACACCCGTACAAAAAACTCACCGTTTGCCAGGACTACAACTGCGACATATTTAGCTACTCTTCTAGCACCGGCAAGATTGCGCTAACCCCCTCGATTTCCAAGTCTGACCCCATTCTTTCAAAGCTTACCTTCCAACCCTCCCCTCGCCGCGCAAATGGGCCCTGAAGCATTGAACACTCTATCGACTTCGCAAAGTTCATGCTCTGCAAGGATGGGAAGGAGTATGTCTACTACTTCGCTACTTGGCCTGAGGGGTACGGCGTCATCCGAGCACACTACATCCTCCACTCTGAAAAGGGCAAGACGGACATCGAAGATATAGTCCCACAAGCATGTGCCTACACCATGGAGCTGCACCAGGAAATCCTCGTGTTAAACAACGGCGTCTGGGGCAAGGACCACGCGCTATGGAAGAGCGTGCAAAAGGCAGATCGGAAAGACGTAATCTTGGATGAAGCGATGAAACATCGCTTACGATCCAATACGAACAACTCGGCGTCCCCTGCTCAATGGGCACAAAAAACCGATATTCATTTTAGCAGCTGCCTCGCTGATAATTGTGATGAAAACAGGAATCTAGTGGGAGGCCTGCAAGTTGGGCTATAGCCAAGGCAGCGCAACATTACAATATTTCATTTGCAACAAAAGCACCATAAAGTAAGAAAAATGCCATTCCCATCTCATGCCAAACAGGGCCTAGAAGTCCTCCCCCACACCCCCGCCTCTTCACCCCTTCTACCACTAAAACACATTCTCCCCACAGCTGCTATCGCTACCATATTATTAACAACGATACTTACTTATTGTCTAGTGCTTGCGCTCTTGCGAAAACCCCTCCTGTTTTTGATTATTCGCCCTCGTTCGTCATCTTGCTGTTCCGGTGTGTGGACTTGCTTTAGGAATCCTGGCTGGGCCCTTCCCCTAACTTGTGCCAGACTGCTGTACTCGGCGTCACCGTAGGGGTGATACGAAGTGGTATTGATTGGTGTGGATAGTCTTTTTCCCTTCTAGTGCGAGTTTTGTTGCGACGGTATTGACCTTGACGCGGAGGTGGAGGCTGCTGGTGCGGGCGGTGTTATGTTATGTATTATATGTCTTGGGGATCTCGGGGTGCTTTGGCGTCTCGAGTGGGTCCACTGGGGAGGTTTACTAAGAGTTTGGTTTCCTTTTTTCTATTTCCTAGGGGGAGTTTCTGGAGTGAGCTTGAGTTTTCTTTTCTTTGGAAGTTAAGTTTTTTCTCTCTCGCACTATCACTTTGATTTGATTCTTCTCTACTTCTACTTGCACATATAGGTGGCGTTGTACCGGTTGTGGGAAGTTATGGGAGTATTGTGCCGGTGTACGTTTCCTTTCTTCTAGAGTGGTGCATATTTTTATACAGGATGGTGATTTAAATATACTTTGGCATCGGGATTTCACTCATAATATCATACAAAGGCAAGATGACACAGAGCCGTGACTGACAGGGTACCAATTAGAGAAGGCTAGAGACAAACAAACTTCGCCGATATATAATCATCCATTCCCCTTAATCCTACAACTTACTCCCTCCCCCTCCCAGCTCCTTCTCCCCTCCCTTCCCCTCCCCCAACCATCCAAACTCCAACTTCCCCCCAACCCCGGAAGCAACAATAACATTAACAACACTCGGCCCATCCCTATGCTCCCACGCCTCTTGCACAACCCTGACCAGTCCCTTCTCATCCACAACCTTCCACCCCCTGCCACCCAACCCCCCCGCAACAACATCATGCCCAGTCTCGAAACCCAGCGCGGTGCTCGTGAGGAGAACATCCCGCCGCTTCCCTTGTTTATCCCCATTCCACCAGTTCGCGCCCCAGCTAGGGGTGTTGTCGGATATGCCGTGGTATACACCTCCATTATTAATGACGAAAATGATGATAGGGAGGCGGTAGCGGGACATGGTTTCGATTTCAGGAAGGGAGAAGCCGAGGGCGCTGTCGCCTTCTATGGATATAATCCTTTTTCTAATAGGTGGAGAGGAGGGGGAGGGGGTGGCTTCATGGGTGTGGTTGTAGGCCATTTCAGCGGCTATGGCGTAGCCAAGGCCTACACCCATTGTTGCGTACGTGCCGGCATCCAGGCGCTGGCGGGGTTGTGACACGGTTAAGATACTGCGGGAGATGTCCATTGTGTTGGCACCTTCCAAGATGTAGACTAGGTTGTCGGCGCCACCCGGGGATAATGATTCCAGGGCTGATTTAATGAGGGCGAAGGTGCGATGGTAAGTTAGTGGGTTTGTTGGCGTCGAGGCCCCCGCCCGGGCTATGGCTAAGTTTTTAGTGGCGGAGGCGGAAAGTGTGTTGCTCCAGGGGGAGGAGAGGTGGTAGTCATTTGCGAGGTGGAGCTTTAGCTGTGGGATTACGGAGGTTATATCCCCGTGAATTGAGAGTGTTGGATCGGTGGTGCCGCGGTCGAGTTCTTCGGGGGAGATGTCAATCTGGGCTATGCGTACTCCCGCGGACCACTTTGGCGGCTCTCCAAAGTGTAGCATTCAGTTTAGCCGGGCACCCACGAGAAGGACGACGTCTGTGCCTGCGAGGCGGCAGAGCGGGCGGAGGAAGTGTTGAGTGGGTGATCATCTGGGAGGACACCCTTTCCTTGAGGGTTGGAAGGAAGGGGACTTTAGTCCTACCGTCTTCGTCAGCCCAACGAACCCTCTAGTAGGCAGCTAGATAGCAGGAAGTAGCGAATCCTCACGCATCGATAAATTCCCCCAATACTCCCTCAGCCCTCGCGTAAGCCGCTCCCTTCCCAATAACAACCAATGGTCTCTCTGCCCTCTTCAACGCCTCCGCGACCGCCATCACCCTCCACTCGTCGCCAAGAATCCGTGGTTGCTCCTCCACCCGTTCAACCTGCACAACCTCCTTCGGCACACCCTGGATATAATCCGCAGGCAAATCCACGAACCCGAACCCCTGGTCTCCCGTAGAAAGTGAACCGATAGGCATCCCGAATCGACTGTTGAAGGTCCTCCAAGCTCGGTGGTCGAACAGCAAATTTTGTGTGCGGCGCTAGGAGTGATACCGCGTCCAGCTGCTGAAACGCGCCTTTTGTAGGCCCCGCACTAGTTTCCGCGCATCCGGCAAGGAGCAGGAGCGGATATGTCGCGTTCACCATGGAATTCCCGACCTTCACGGTTCTCAATTAGCTCTGCAACGCCTGTCGGAAACCGTAGGGGGGAAAGTAGACGGCTTACACCGGCCATGGCATGTAGCACCCCGGCCCACCGACGACGAGACAAACCCCTGGTCGGCCGGTCAAGTACCCGTATGCGCTCGCCGTATACGAAGCCGCTTGCTCATTCCAGAAGGAAACGAATTTGATTCCTAGGGCTAGACAAGCTTCTGCCACCTCGATCACTGGGATGCCAACTATACCGAAGATTATTCGCACGTCGAGGGATTTTAGTGAGTGTGCGATTAGCTGTGCGCCCGTGTGTATTGGCGGGGGTTGGTGGGGCATCGTTTCTTCTCTTGTTTTTTTTTTTGTTTTCCTTCGAGGGGTAGCTTATGCTGTGCAAACGTCTCACTTTGTTCCCATACGCCGGCTTCTTTTAGCAGTTTTTTTGCTTGTCGATTCGCTCTATACCATGCTGTGTCGGGTAGGGATTTTGCGATTAATTTCTCGTGATCTGAAATTGGCGTGGTGTTGTATGTGAGTGGTGTCGGTGATGAGGTGAGGTTGGGTTTGAGTTTCTGCCGTCTCTTGCAGGTCTATTTGTGTTATTACAATATCGTTCCAAAAGGACGAAATTGGATGAAGACGTTGTAACGATGGAAGGAGCGGAAGCGGCCGGTAGCGGGTAAAAGTCTTGGAAGGTAGAAGCCCTAACCCATTGGGCTGGGTGGTTCTAGCCAGATATGGAAAGACGAAGGTTGTATCATTGGTGGGGGGGGGCAGCTGTGGATCACAGTAGTTGTGACAGAAGAATAGTGAGTGGGAGAAAGGAAGCGCAGCAGAACACGAGCCATGATGTTGCAGATTTTGATTCCTGGTGGATGCAGTATTTTTGGAGGGGCTTGAATGGATTGCGGGGGGTGTGTTCCTCTCATCTTGAGCCACTGGTTTGGTTAATGCAGCGATAGGACCGTGAAGTTTGTAGGGAGACAGAAATAAAAATACATTATATAGCTTATCGAAGGGTTTTTAATGGCAGAAGCTTGGATATTTACGATAGTCTGTACTGTGATTAATATACTTGCGGCAATCAAATGCTCGTGCCTCGATATTTCACTATCGCAGTTGCGGTTACGGCGGTCACGCTTGTCAGGCCCAGCAAGACGTGAGATATGATCTAGAGTTCGAAATAATCCGCAAACAACGGGGGAGACGGAACTTGTGTCCATCGTAGCCTATTTCTTACTCAAATCTAAGGCCTTCTTATTGGCTATTCATACATCATTATATAGTTTACTCTCGTTACTGAAAGCACACACCGCGTGTATAACGCCGTTCTCACAAAATTTAGCTCCCAGCGAAGGGTTATTGTGCCAGAATGGAACTCACGTCTGGCCGGTCCAAAAAGGGTGAAGGGAAGGCCCCAAATCGTGAGCTACCCTTCAGGCGGTGGTGTAAGGCCTAGTTTTGCCAGAGGCAGCCTCTATAGCTAATCAAGTAAAGGGCACGCGTGGACAGGGCCTAGCGACCAACACAAGGGAAAACTAATCAGTTTGTGCGCCTCCAAAAGGTTTTTACGCCCCAATCTACTCATCTTCCTTATCTCCTTCCATTCCTTTCCCTTCCCTCTTCCCTCTTTTCTCTTCCCCCATTTCCTCTCACTAGACAACTCTGCTACCGCTTCCACCATCACCCTCTCTACCGTCCTTGACTACTTCATACATTCCGCTCATTTAGCAAGTCCGATATTCACCCCGCTTCCCTAATTTACATTCACACCACCCACACACTCTCTATCCCAGTGTAAGAAATCCGACTTTGAAAAACCCCATCACATAATAATGCAATTTCCTAATTTCTTTTATAAAAAAACAGATTCATCACCTACCAGGGTCATCATCTGTTCAGACAACGAAGGGCTCTACCAAGAGCGTCCACTTTGCTCCCCAATCTAAGAATGCAGGTCCTTCATCTCGCAAGCTAGTATCGACTCGCATGGGGTGGGAACCTGCATCCGATGCGCTGCCAAATCCTGCTGCTTCTGCGGGAAGCTGGGAGTACACGCTAGTCACCTCAACTGTCCTGTCGTCATCCACATGATGGAGCAATCTTTCCATGACGAGGACTTGTAAGTAATGCCAGTGGATGAATTATTTATGGAATTTAACTAATAATGTTTAGCTTTTACTGGGTTCAAAGGTGACTGGTGTGGGTCGACGGAGAAACTCCCTGATGCCTTCGTCAAGTTACGGGGCTCAAAATTTCCGGTGGTAGTATGCGAGGCGGGGTGGGCGGAAACCCTGGAGGATTTAAAAACCGATGCCAAACTTTGGCTGTCAAACACGGCAGGTCAGACCTCGCAGACCTCTACCGCGCAATGGGTAGATGCGGTAGGCGGGGTGGGATCCTAAGTTCTGCTAACGGACATGAGCACGCCGGGGCTACCCCTCTTTTTCGCCTTTCCATTGCCCTGGGGGATGGGTTGGCGAGTGCCGCCGACACCATGATTAATAGTATGGCGGAAAAATCCTTGCAGTCTTGTTGGTTGTATTTCCCTCTCTGCGAATTTCTTTGTGAGTATCTATCTATCATCAACAACCCCTATATCAGCCTCTCATAAAACTCATAGCTGACAGTTCCTTTTACGCTCAACTCAGGCATCACCTGAAAACCTCAGTAGTATTGAAATCACAGATCCACCAACCGCCTCGCCCGCGACCCGTATAGAGTCAACTCCACACTAGCTACCCGCCCCACTATCCCCACCGGGGCCTCTCCCACAGCCCCTGCCAGCCCAGCCTCTGGCTCTGACCTGCGTACCCAGGTCGAGAGCTTCCCCGCCGCCCCACCTATCGCCCCCACCAATACCACGTCTACCGATATCGATTTTATATATCATGGCGGCTTGAGCGCTAGGCTCCCAGAGAGCCTTCGGCGCCAGAGGCCGGACCAAGATCAAATTGAGGTTCAGCGAAATAGGCACCCCTTCGCCTTCTTGAGGAGGGTGAGGCAGAGGGAGTACCATCGTGTTGTCGGATCGGGCTTCACACCCTTAGGCGATTGACCCGCACACTTGTTAGATGGATGTATTCCCAAGAGGGGAGAAACTTGGCTAGAAAAAATACATTAGCCCCTCAGGGCAATAGAAACAGTACACCGTAGTCTGATTTTATCCCCCTCTCTCTTTCCCTTTTCTAAAAAACGATACAAATATTTTTCCTTCCTCATTCTTTCTCTATAGCTAGTCAGTCCCGAAATGATGGACAGGTAGAAGAAGCGCGTGTCCCTCTCACAATTATTTCATTTTTTCTGATTCTCCCCTTTTACCCTGGATATATCCTTTGTATTCACTTGCTCTGTTTTCTATACACAGTGCGCGGCACGAGATAGCAGGATACATTTCGCTCAGTCACTATGTTTTAATTTTTCTTTCTCTTTTTTCACTAAGTCGATTTCTGTATAGTACTGTAGCGTTAACATATCTAGAGGTTGTGACTTTGAATCATTTGAGCTAGCTTATCTTATCGAAGGATGGAGTCTGGAATGGGGTGTTACGGACTGAATTTCAACAGCTAAAAGGAATTGAATTGAATTAAACCACTTTCTCGATGGGTATGGGTGGCGGTATGTTTTTGAAGGACGTGACCTGATAGCTAAAGGTATGCCAAGTAGCGGTGTGGTCTCATAAAGTCCCACTTGTGGCAAGCATTAAAGCAATAGCGGATAGCACAGCACTCTCAGGCACAAACAAGTCGTAAGGAGTCAAGGTTTGGCACAGGTCAGTTCTAGCGGCACATATATAACCCGCTACCGACAAACAAACTAAAAGTACTACCAATCTATAGCCAAGCGGAACAGGATTTCAAACGACAACAAAAGCGTTTCCCTGCCTCGTCCTCAAGCTCCGCCCTTTCTCCGACGCTTACGCTGCGCAAATGTTTCACATTCTCCCAATAGGCCTGTTTCTTTTAGCAGTTTTTTGGCCCGTCGATTGGCCCTATACCATGCTGTGTCGGGTAGGGTGTCTGCAATTATTTCTCTTAGGACCGGTAGGCTAAACGTTATCGGATCGGTTGGTTTCATATCCTTTGGAACATCTTCGCCAAAGATGTCCTTCATGGTGATTTGAAATAGGCATGGCGCCACGGAATCAGCAGGTGGAGGGGGTAGAATTGCTGTACTAAATACTGCGGTGATATCCTTGTAGTCCTCGTTGGCGCAATAGACATACAACGATGCTTGTAACTTCCCGATTAAAGGCATTCCCAGCTCCCCGTGCTCATTCAGCTCAAGTAATTCGTCGGCAAGATCATCCTGCTTTGTCGACTCATTTATGCTTTTTATAAGTGCTCGCTCCCCCACCCGCACCCCCACCTGCCCCCCCCCAGTTCCTGTCACGCCTTCCGATGCCTCGCTGGTTGGGTCTATCTCACTGGTTGGGTCGGTCTTGCTGGTTGGGTCGGTCTCGTTGGTTGAGTCGGTCTCGCTGGGTGGGTCGGTCTCACTGGTTGGGTCGGCCTTGCTGGTTGGGTCGGTCTCGTCCTTTGTATGAGTTTCGGTAAAGCAGATGACGATAACAATTTTGGTCTGACCTCCTGTGTGTAACAGCCAAAGTTTGGCATCGGTTTTTAAATCCTCCAGGGTTTCCGCCCACCCCGCCTCGCATACTACCACCGGAAATTTTGAGCCCTGTAACTTGACGTAGGCACCAGGGAGTTTCTCCGTCGACCCACACCAGTCACCTTTGAACCCAGTAAAAGCTAAACATCATTAGTTAAATTCCATAAATAATTCATCCACTGGCATTACTTACAAGTCCCTGCACCTGTTCTAACTAACCTTTGGGCATTTAATAACCCAACTTTTTCGACAAACGTTCCAAAAACCGTTTGCGTAAAGAAGGACTGCAACGAGTCGTGGGTCGGAGTCGGCATACATTTTATTATTAATCGCTGGGAGAGGAAGTTGTACTCGTATCGGAAGTCCTTGTGCTCAACCAGTTCCGGATTTTCACTAATCCAATTGCGTAGCTCGTTATCCGAAACATTTTGAAAATGAACGTCGCCTTCTGACATTTCCCGGAGTTCAGCAATTTTCTTCAAATCAAGATCTCGGATAGTAATGGTCGGTTCCATGGCTCTCATGAGGCTCTCTGGAAACTTGGGAAGTAGGGGGTCTTTATTGCAAGGACAAAGATTGGCAAGACGGGAGTACCTTTGGTTTTCAATTGAATGTGGGGTAGCGGCGGTTTTATAGAGGGTGCCAGCGGAGGAGATCCTATTTTTCGTTTGACCGGTCTTGGTAACCTGGGAACATGTGATCGATAGAAACCCAAATCACAATCCCTATAGTAGAGGGGGCTTCGAGAGTTGCCACCATGGCCACCCCCCGCACTAATAGGTTCCCGGTAGCCTGAATTTAGATGCAGCTCATTCGACCACATAATTGGATGGACAGAAATATAGTAACGGGAGCTACGTCCCAAACTCTGAAAAACCGCACCAAGGCAAGGCCTTCCAGATTTTGGTAAGTACACGTGTCTGTATCAAGGGACTGGCTTTTTTGGCGAGGGCTCCCACTTCTTGGATTATTTGGAGAGAGCTGTACCATCATTGGTATCGGGGTTGCTCTTGGTGAAACGCTCCACTGAACTAAATTACTACCACACTCTTGTTACTATACCCGTCGAAAGAGCCTTGTTGAACTCAGGCTCACATAATGTCACTCGCAAAAGCAATTTCCTCACCTGAAGTAAGATATGAATCATGTAGCTCAAAAATAGGTTTGGAAAGGACAATAGAGTGTGAGAAATCAATCGTTGTTTTGCTTGATTCTCCAATCTTACCATAAGTTTCCAGACTATTATATACAAGGACAACACATTCTTGCTGACATTCCAGGATCCACCTAATCCATTCCATACCACGCATTCCCATTGTATAGTCCATTCCATACCACACATTCCTACTGTGTAGTCCATTCCATTCCAAGCATTCCGGTCATTGGTATGTGGTTATCAAGAAGTCCTAACAATCCTCCGCCACATTACAACATCACCCACATATCAGCATTTATATCTCTGCCTCATAACCCAGGTAAAATTGCACATGACCTAATTGGCTGAGGTGGTCGGGCAAGAGCCCCAGGCGGGGGAGCTACCCAGCCTGAGATGCAAGCTGCCTTAATCCCAGACCAGCACAAGTTCAAATATCAATCAACAAGAGAGCTTACCAGAGCAGTCGAGGGGGCTATCGATTCCAGGACCGAAGGTCAATATTTCTTATATTTTCACGGAGTTGTCGATCGTGGGTTTGATGTGGTTGACCCAGAATTACGCAGAGTTCAGCTAAGGTTTACCGTTCGCTTGATATTCGAGAGCGAACCAGATGCAGCAATCGTACGCATAATTCCAGGGCCTGATCACTCGAGGGTCGGCATTAACCTCTACACTACAATTGTTCTAAAGATCACTTCTATTCCTGGGCATAGTAACAAGTTAATTGCCGGATTTGGTGCAACACTATTGCAGGTTCCCGGGGTCCGCAGCGAGGAAGGAGATCAGACCTTTGGGCCAGGGACTCGGTTGGGAAGTATTGTGTGGCCTTCAGTAATGATTGAAAATTGA
>Ga0307507_10001730_pt1 | contig 48081 bp, 50 predicted proteins | sample 7_EM_MG_FD_207223 | JGI IMG/M metagenome (GOLD analysis project Ga0307507, IMG submission 207223) | Populus trichocarpa ectomycorrhiza microbial communities from riparian zone in the Pacific Northwest, United States - 7_EM | ecosystem: Host-associated > Plants > Roots > Unclassified | place...
TCTCTCCCCCATCATCTTTCTTCACATTAACATGCCCATCAACATGCCCCAACCCCCTCTCCGGCTGAACAAAATCCCTAACAGCCCTCTTCAACCCCTTAACCTCCGGAAACCCACCATGCACCTTCCGATCCCACAAAAGCTTTTTCGCAACCCCACCATCCACTTCCTCCTCCTCCTCCTCCTCTAGCATAAACAACTCAATCGTAAAGACCCCACCGGTGGCCGGACGTAAGGATACCTCGCCTAGTGTTGGGAAGGTACTAAGGAGTTCTTGGGCAAAGTATGCTGCTCCTAAAGAGGGGGAAGGGGGGAACGGGTTTGTTAAGTTTGTGGGTGAGAAGAGAGGAGGAGGGTGGATATGATAAAAACTAACTGAGGAGCCATTTGCATTGTGTGCAATAGGTTATTGTTATTTTTGGGTAGTATGTTGGTGGTGGTGGCATTTTAGCAGTAGTGGTGGTTGTTGTGGTTATGGTGGGGGGAGGTTGATGGGTGAGGCTCTGGTGGTGGGGTTCAGGTTACTCGAGCTCGAGTAACGCACTCGTACAGTACTCGTAACACAGAGTTCCTAAAACTGTGGAAAGAGTGTGTGGGTGGTGGGTCGAGATGATAAATCTGCGGGGAATTAGTCATACGGAATGATGTCAGGTTTGGTGTCGAGTGTCATGTGCTTTTACAGTATGATATCACTTCAAGCCAAGATAGTGTTCACATTCACAGAGCCTCAACCAAGTCAACTCATAAAAAACCCATAACATAGCACAACTATTCACACGCTTCTTAGAAAATACCTTAGGATACAGAGAAACGAACCGGTAAACGTTAAAGCCATCATATCGCATCCTCTAGACGAGCCAGAAATCCACTCTATGAGGAGACAGATAAAAAGTAGAAGAAAAGGGAACGAGAGAAGAAATACAGCAAATCATGGACTTCACCCCCTTGACCCATCACCCCCCAAAAAATCTCCTATTCCCCCGCAAGCTACTCAAGGTTTGCAGGAGGGAAAGGGAAAAGGAAGAAAAAATTAATTTTGATCAGCGCAATTAAAAAGATAAAGCAGTAATCCCTTTTTGTGCGTTCCCAGGAGGGATGAAGGGTGAGAAGGGTGGGCGCATAGGAAAGAGGGACTAGCGGAACCTAACAAACTGCATGATAAAAGAAAACAAAATTTAATGGAAAAAAGACCACAGCTCCCCCATCCGCTTTACCAAGACCAACATAAATCATAGAAGGTTAAAAGGGAAATTCATGGGAGGAATGCACAAATATCACTTCAACCCCTGTTTGACGGAAGAGCGGCCCATCCTTGGAAGTTCACAAGGCCGGATTGCTTCAAGACCCACAGACTCACAAAGCCGACAATACCGCCGTATCCAGCGATCCTCAAGAGCCGAACAGCCTTCCGTCGGATATTCTCGTTGAGAGCTAGGAGGCCGAGTGGGTCCCTAGCATTAACCATTCCATCCTGGGTATCCGTAGCCGCAGTATACTTGTTGGTCAAGGCCATTGATGCGGGTACCAACTGGCCATCAACAATACACTCTCCCAACCTCTCAGTGAGCCAAATAGCACGTTCCCCTCTTGCCAATCGCTCGTAGCGTTCTCGCTCTGCTTTGAGACTACGCTGCAGGTCGTGGGCCCATCGGGTAAGCCGTACCTGGGCGAGTCTCTCCTCCCGTTGGGTATGGTCTGCAACTCTTGCCAGCGCAAAGTTATTCGCTGCTACCTGTGAACCTGAATCGGGAATATGTATTAGACTAGAATTACTAGCAGAAAGCAACATAGAGGCCGATGTACTCCTTATAGATCTTGGTGAGCCAGGGGTGGGATTGAAGCGTGTCAAAGACGACGAATTGTTCGATGCGGCAACGCTATTAGACCACTGAATGTACTTCTTTGCAGATGCATGTCTTAGCCAAGCGATATTATCCGGATCAAACACGTGGCTGACCAGCTCAGAAAGCTCAGAGCCGACTAAAGGTGCTACGTAGTCTGGAGACATAAGCAAACTGGCTTCCATATTCTCCGAGTCGCTCGAAAGGGCCGATGATATGGCGAAAGGTGCACAGGGCATGTTTTCAGACATGCTCCTCGAAACATCAGGAAACGTCTTTCCGAAGAGAAACGGACGTACTCCCGCGCTGCGAAGATCATTCAATATCGACAGCTTAAGGTTCTGAACTTGTTGGGGTGTTAAAGTATCTGCTTTTGCGATAATGGGTAAAACGCTAGTGAAGGGTGAAAGGCGGCGGATGAAATCGATATCCACAGGTTTAACCCCTAGAAGAAAATTAAGTTAGCAACGATCGACCCGTATATATCAGAGAATGTCTTACTGTGAAGAATAGCATAAAACACAATATCAACCTGCGGGGTCCCATCGCCCGAAAGTAAGGGGAGTAGATCTCCACTGTTGCCACTCACAATGCTGCGCGTGCGCTCTAGCTGGCCTTCAACATATCTGACCACAGGCTCGACACATTCAAGAAACTATAAATAACCAGATCAGCTCATAAACACAGCTGATAGGACATGGGGGATGAGTAATAAAAAAGCCTCGTACAGATGTACCAACACCATATCCCGGCGTGTCCACGAAGCAAAGGTTTCTCTCAATAACTTGGTCGTCTATTCCAGATTTTGACCTCCTCTTCCTAAGTAGTCTGCTATCATCAAGTTCTGTCCACCAGTGTGGATAAGGCCGGGTGCTCGCGTAAACTTCTGTAATATCCTTGGTGCTATCTCCATTAGAACGGCTGTTAATTGCGTAGTATGAGGGTCCAGCACGGACTCCTTTTTGGGAGCTATTGGTGGATATAGGATCGACGTGCACAATATCTTCACAAACTTGAACGATAGATTTGATTAAAGAAGTTTTGCCAATACCTTGATATACTCGGTTAGCTACCTTCCTATTATACAAGGCGGAGGAAATGCTACCCACCAGAATCACCTGCAATCAGAACCTTCAGCTTCCCTATTCTCTTCCCTTTATCGGTGAAAGGCCTTCTGCTCGGTATTGTAATTTCAGGCATAATAAGCTGCGGGGCATCCAGAGTTTCTTGTGTTCGCCCATTTGTAGAGGCGAAGCTCGGTCTCCTAGCAGAGGATTCTGCGCCCTGCTCACTACGCATGTCCTCAGATCGGTAAGAAGCGCCAGAAGCACTACGCGGAGACTCGGGATCTGACTGAGGGCCCATGATAGGCGTTAGAGGAACCGAAAGAAGTCCGGGAGGTGAGCGAAACTCAGGGTGAGCCGAAGACTGAAACGAAGCTATCGAACGTTCATCAAGCTCGTGGCCATCCCCCTCGCCCTCTCCGTCTTCACCTGCCTCGTCATTCTCATTGTCATTGACATCCACCCCTTCCCCACTCTCGGTGTAAGAATCTCTAGAATACTCCGCGAGCGACGGCCGCTTCCCATAGCGTAGATCCGACTCTTCCACGGAAGCACTAAAACTCCTAACGCCAAAATTCGAATTAGCTGATCCACTAGCTGTGGAAGCAGCGACTGTTGCCTCGTCGGCGAAAAAGTAAGTGATGGGAGCAGATGGATGGATTTGGTGATGTTCCTCTCCGGGTGTATTAGAGCCGGAAATTCCAGGCGTCACCGGGCGTTGTTGTTGACCCGCAGCAGACGACTTCCTTGATCTGCCATCTACAAGGCCCGTGTGCATGGCTTCGGAGGAGGTAGGCCTCATAACTATTGACTACCTGCTACCGCGAGGCGAAGATATTGGGAATAGTAAGGTGATGCTATTGTTGTTGCTGTTGTAAGGGGGAGCTGCCTAGTAATAGCGGGGTATCCGTTGGCTGACGCGGTAGTAGGAGACTGAACTTGATCACAACGCCGGTACAACTACTGCGGGAACGAGTTTACCCAGCTCTGATGTTGGTTAGCGAGGAGTTGGGGGTAAATATCTCGGTTCGTGTTGTTATTGGGAGGTGGTGGAGGTGGTTGTGTCGAGGAAGCCCCAACTTAAGAGCAGGTGGAGAGGAACGATGGGCACATTATTGTTGAGGGGCTCATTACAAAGGAGAATTAGAAGACGTAGACCAGATATACGCAAGTCGCGCGGTGCAAGTAGCTTTTCAATCCCGCCAAGGAGGTGCTTGCTGCATGCTAAGTTAACAATCTGGACGCATTCAATTATCTGGTCCTCCAATGAAAACCTAAGAAACTTTGAGCCAAGCCCTTGTTGATTCGCTGTCTACCCTGGGTGCAAAGTAGAGCCGGAGTTTCCTCCTCAATATGAACTCTACTCCCACAGCACTGTACTCGTACGAGTATAGCAGAGGGAGCCGCTGGAAATTAATATAAAGGGGGGGGAAACCGGTGGCCCTGCGATCACTCCCCGCACTAAAGAAGCCACCCTGGCTCTGAATTGAATTCTGTTTTCGCGGACTTACTATGAAGAAATTATAAATTTGATTGGTACGAGAGAGCAAGATCTAGGGATTTCCTGCAATATGTTTGTTTCCACCACCACCACCACTACTCGAGTATCATACCACCATCATATCAGCGGTAAGTCAGTGAGTGGTCGACCGCATGATGGCTCCACTCGAAGAGCATCGATCCAAGTCACTGCGCATTGCACAGCACTGGTTCATCGTTCTTCCTTTCTTTCTTTTTTTTCCGAAGTACTGTACCGGTAGGCCATCTCAGGCGTCCGATCCGATTGGGTGTTGAGGAGGAAACCCCCTCTGTGTGACGCTATAAGATTGTCGGGACCACTTAGTGCTTGTGTCATCGTGCACTTTAACTTGAATAACTACGATAAGGTACGACGAGTATGACACCGTGGTAGACTTTTTATTGCGACAAACTACATGATAAAAGCTCATCTAGGAAACTTCAAATTGATCGTAGGTGAACCCCCGAGAATCGAAACACCGAAAGAACATGACCAGACCATGCATTATTTCTGCACAATGAAAAAAATAAATGAGTAAATAAAATAAAGGTAAGGATGAAGATATGAGAAAATGGAAGCCAAAATGGAGAGAAAAATAGGGGTGGTCGGCAACACAAGGGAAAATAGTTTTGTTGTGGGAACAGAAGGCACAAACCATAAAATTTAAAAAGAGAAAAGTGAGGAAAAGGCTTCAAACGCATGCATAATAAAGATGCTAGTGTGGATAGAGGAGACCGAACTAAAAAGCAGGCGGCAGATGTAAGAACAATAACAGTCATTACTTTTCCATTTCCCATTTTCCCGATAACAGATAATCCCTATTTTTTTTTCTTTCACCCCATCGGCGATAACCCTAGAAAACTCGTTACCCATTTCCGAGGACCCGTTCCCCAGTTATGCAAACCCTGCATCTGATAATCCCTAGAGCAAATACGAAGAGAGAAGAAGAACCGCGAATTTACGCTCCTGATCATGATAAAGTACGAAAGAAAAGAAAATACAATGACATAGGATAACCTGGGTGAATTGGCTCCAGACTAATGAGGTAAGAATGAACAATGAAACTGAACTGAGGAATATGAAAATCATGAGATGAATCATGGCAACAGAAACAATGCCCACTTTAGGACAAGGGGGGGGGGGGAAGCAAACAACGAAGGAGTGTATGAAAATAGAATAATAATAGGAGAAATAGAGAGCCTAGGATCTAAACGTTTGATATTAGCTATCACGCTATAGGACCCATAGAGTGCGGATGCTTGTAGGAAGGCTAATATCTAACAAGACTGTAAATCCCTGGACATGAATGTTAGCAACCTCATCAGCACTCCATGGGGTAGAAAAAAAAAAACATACTTTGCTCCCACTATCAAAGAAAACAAAGAACTTTTAGTTTGAGGTAGTGGGGGTACTGCTTCCTGGTCTACCGGCAGCACCTCCTCGTGTCTGATTGTAGTTACCCCTAGAACCGCCTCTGGATCCTCTTCCACCTTCGCTTCGTGTGCCGTCACGTGACGAGAATCCGCGACCACCCTGCCCTCCTGTGCGCGAGTCTCTGTTGCTAAAAGGACCACGGCCTCCTGAATACCCAGGGCCAGAAGCAGAGACACGAGGGCGGCGCTCCTCGACATAGACAGTAGCATCACCAATCTTGTGAGGATTGCTGGCATTGGCATTGGTGAATGCAGCTGATGACTCAAATTCAACAAAGGCACAATTCTGCGCACGAAATTAGTCACCAACTCTAAGACAAAATGAGAAAGACAATTTTCACCTTTGCTCTGATGATTTCAACCCGTCCTGATAGTCCAAACTTAGACAAAGCTTCCTCCAGTGCCCGATCTGAAACACTTTCAGTAACATTTCTGATGTATGCAGAAGTTTGGCCAGCGGAAGCATTGGCCGATACAGGCGCTGGTCTAGAATGACGCTTGCCCTCTGTGATGTGCCATTGAGAGCCGCCACGAGGAGTTGTCGGAGTACTTGGGGTAGCACTCGAAGCAGTACTCGAAGTGGCAGGGGCGGTGGAATTTTGAGCCTGAGGTGGTTGTGTTTGCTGGGCCTGTTGGACTTGTGGAGGTGTAACAGACTGGGGTACGGCCGGCTGTGCGCCAGTATTCGCTGATTTGGCAACAATAGCCCAAGTTGTTGGCTTCGGAGGACCTGCTGGAACTGGAGGGGTAGCGGGAATAGGTGTAACTGCTCTACGCTCAGGCTCTTTTTCTGGAGCCGGGGCTGGTTTTTTCTCCTCAATGACCGGTGGAGCAGGCTCCTCAGCAACTGCTTCTACCGGAGGAACAGCAGGCTCTTCAGCCTTCGGTTCCGGTTCTGGCTCGGGATCCGGCTGAACTTCAGCCTCGGGTTCTTCTTCTAATGTTTCGACTGAAGAACCATTAGCGCTCCCATTGACTGGGGGCGGGAGTCCCTGAGTCTCTGGAATTGGCAAAGCTGGTTCGATCGTGGCTGTCTCTTCAACAGTGACTTTGTTTTCTTGAGCTTCAACCTCAACCTCAGTCGTTGTGGTTTCCTTCAAACTCATATCCTCTGGTGCTTCAATAACCTCTTCAGTAATAGCTTCTGCGACTTCGGCATCTTCAGCAGTTTCTTCAGCCGTATACTCATCGTATTCGCCTTCCTCGGTGTCTTCATCATCCTTCAAGTAGCGGAATATATCGTTTAGGACATAGTATCCGTTGGGCTGCTTGGCTAGGAAAAAAGTCTGTGAGAATTTGCGATTTGGAAGACCGTTGTTGCTCATCTCTCCAAGAACTTGGATCACAATTCCGCCATCGGCCGATGACTGAGAGTCCACGTTCGAAACACGAACTTTACAATCGTTAAATTCGTAAGAGGTAATTTTGTCTTGGATGGCCTGGGGGTCTTATTAGCCTCTAATAAAAACACCTGACTCAAGAATTGGTACAAGAAAAACATACAGTACGACCATGAGCAAGCTGGAGGTTTTCACCCTCAGTCCCCCAAACAAACGAAGAAGTCTTGTTATAAAAGAGCTATGCGCAAAGAGTTAGCAACACCATTTTCATCCAGCTCAAGGGATGATAAAAAACTCACGTGAAGACGCTCAGGAGTCTTGTTTAGAGTAGTATAATATTGTTCAACGAAATACCAGCCAACTTCGTCCTTAGGAACATCGGAATTCCCGGTGTTGCTCTCAGAATGCAGAGAAGTAGTTTGGCTTTGGTACCCACCTATGGGAGAGGCGGGAGTCAGGTTAGTCGAAAAAGACTGGGGGTTAGCTTGCTGGGGGTAGCTACCATTGGTAGGGGCGGCCGGAGGTTGAGGGGATGCCATAATTGGTGTTATGAAAGTATTTTAACTCTGAAAAGAAAAGGTGGAGAGTAAGGATGTGGCGGGGGGGATATTAGAAACAACTATACAAAGATCTGCGGCTGCAAACTGGTAAGTACGAGCAGACACTCTCTCGAAGGGCGACCCGATGATAAATGTCTCCGAGAAGTTATTGATCGAGTGTGGCGAATGTGGGGTATGCAGGAAACAGGAGATGTCCGTGCCTGGTGGGCGTATCTAGGAAAGAAAAGTACAGAGGGAAAATAGAAAATAGAATTAGAGGCGCAGAGAGTGAAAATTGAATTGCAAGGAAATAGTTTTGAGGTTAGCGGAAAAGCGACAGAGAGGATGAGAGTGTTGATGAAAATATGTGATAGAGGGGGAGTGTTCTGTGCTGACGAGAAGACGGAGTGGTGGTGGAAAAGAGGTGGTTGTGGGAGTTGGTAGCAGTTGTGCGAGGACAGGAAAAAAAAAAAAAAAAAAAAGAGAACCCAGGCCGGGCAGGGAGGCAGGGAGGCAGGGAGAGGGTAGGGCAGAACGGAGGGAAAAAAATTGAGCCACAGGAGGACCGAAAAATCAATGTCACAGTTACACCCTTTATCAAAAATAATTAAAAAATAGTAGGAAAGGCTTTCACTGATCACAAATCTTTGATATGAGTATTAAATGGAATTTATGAAGACAAAAAAATACAAGTTTGAGCTTCGTGACTTTCATTATTTTTGTTGGCTGAAACTTCACACACAACCTCTCCACCGCTTGTTGCGGTGCATCTTTTTGCTTTGCTCTCGGCGTCCCACAGCTACATGCGCCAATGACGTCCGAAGAAAACCGGCCAGTCTTTAGGTCAGTGCGTGTCACGATTGTTATAATGTAATTGTAGTTTAGGTGTTCCGGCGCAGGATAAAGGCCATGCACACAATGGTAGGACTTAACAGTGCTGCCTCTAAAAAAAGGCGTCAGAGATGGAGAGAGAGAAAGAGATGATTCTATGCGCCCAATTATATAGAATATATTTCACGGAACCTGCACTGTTGTGTGGCTATTGTACGTAGTGCAGGCAATGAGCATAGTCAATGATATCCACTATCGATTCTCCTTTGCGACCCGCAGGAGATACTTGGGGTGTCATGAGTGACCAAAGCGTCAACAAGAAAGAGATTTGTGCTGTGCTAACAGAGACAGAGAACGGAAGAAAATATGAGAAGCGGCATGCAAGGAATCACGAGCTTTATATATATGCGAAATAAGGAAAGACGTCCTTTTACTGTGGAGGAAATAATGTTACAATGCTCTGATCCTTTTGCCTGTTTGGACAATGACATCCCAATCTAGGCTCCCCACTGTTGCCAGATACAACCAGAGTGTTGGAGGCCTAAGATAAATTTGACAGATGTGACTCTGCTTGGCGGAGAGTTTAACACCGATGTTAGGCGGATATTCCGACCACACCTTCAATAAGAATGGAGGGAAAAAAGCAGAGGTTTTTTTTTTTCTGGGAAAGCGTGACCCGATCATTGGGATCTGCAATGCCTGATTCTCTATTTCCCTTGTTGAGGTAGTTAAATAGTTCGATTAGAATAAAATGGGGTATACCTTATATACCTGGCGATCCATAAAGTGTTCGGATGGGTTGGCGCCAAGATTTGATTATTTAGGTGTAATCTGGACACCTTGGCGCCAGTCTATCCGAATACTTTATGAATCGCCAAGTAATCTGTCAGTGCCCCCAAGAAAAACGGTTGAATAGGTCTCAGTTTGAAACCCTTACTAATTATTTCCAGTTAGAGAAGGATACTTCCCAGATCCCGTTACTTTCTCGGCCGGATTTGGGATTTTCTTAGCAACCTATCAACACCTCCAGTTATTGACCTTACTTGAAGTCCAAACAGCTTTAGATCTGTCACTATCATTATCCTTAAACCAGCATGCCAGAGCTGTATTCTCGTACTCCTGGTCGATACACATTAAGTTACAGATCACTCTTAGCCCTTCTCAAGCTCTAATTGAGCTCACCCTACACCATCACCTCTCCAGCACTTATTCCAATTTGAACTGCTCAGTTGTATCCTGCCCCTTATCCCTCTCATAGCTAGAAAGAATTGCCATTTTCTCTTACTTTTTTCTGCTTTTCAATCACAGATTCTCACTTTTATATTTTGACATTCCCCCCCAAAATACCTGTCTTCATTTTCTGGGATATTTCTTTCTCTCTCAATTAATGACACAATCTCCTAGTATAATACATAGAAAACCATCTTAATCCAAAATTTACCCAATTGTGGTTGAATTTTATGAACATCGGACCTCATCAGTCGTCATCATGGGCTGGCCAATATCTAAGAGGTGACCGTGAACACAGCGGGAAACGTTAAGTCTGTCGAACCTCTCCGGTTAGTTCAGTGGCCTTTTAATCACTCAGAGAACGGGAGCCTTGTGAGCCACTGGGCGAGAGTTCGACAAACTTTTTTCCATTAAAATTTAGCGTAGATTGGTCAAATAGCTGCCGGGGAGAAGCAGTTACACACATAGTAATTCCAACGAATGAGCAAAAGTTCGACAGACTTACCCGCATACCCTAAGTACAGATAACTGATTTCGGTCGCAATAGGGCGATTACTTGGGCCGCTAGAAGAGGGTATCAATGGGTGGTGAGGGTGCTCCTAGAACGGAACGACATCAATTCCGACAGATCTGATAAATACGGCCGAACCCAGTTCTCGTCGGCTTCGGAAACTATGTATTAGGGGGTGGTTGGGGTGCAAATTGAACGGAACGACATCAATCCTGTCACAGCTGACAAATAGGGCTGAAAACTCCTCATGTTGGCTGCCTATAGTGGACATATGGAGTTGTGGATGCTCCTGGAACAGAATGGCACCAATCCTGAATGGGTAGGTGGGCGGAGTCGGGCGTCGCTCTCGTGGGTTACTTGGAATGGGCATATGGGCATCGTTAGTTCTATGTAAATCTGTTAAGTAAAATGAAGCCCCTAGGGAAAAAATGTTGATTAAGATCTATAACAGTAAACCACCCCTCTACCAACGCCAAATATAAAAATTAGCCTGCTTTCAGGCATTAGAAAAATTTAAGCCTTCCTAGCCCATGATCAGTGAAGCTCGTCGAATAGGAAGAGCTACTGAGAAGAAATGGGACTCAGGGCCATCTCGGATTCTTACCTTTGTTCCCCCCCACTTTTACCTCTACTTTCCTCCCAGCCCCATGCGGTTCTGGGGCTTTATCATATACATTGACGGGAGATGGGGCAGCATCGATGGGGGGTGGGGCAGCGTCGTAGATGTTGTCGTTTCAGGAACTACCGTAAGAACTCGAATAAACAATCCTTGTGCAAGGACGTTGGAGTTGCCTCTCCTAGTAAGGTCAGGTGTTTTTTCTTCTTCTTTTTTTTCTTTCTTATTTGTCTCGGAGAGCACGTTTTTTGGTATGTTTGTCGACCCTTTCCCAGAGGAGGATATTTCGGACTACCCAGCACATGGTCCGATTATTCGAGTTCTTACAGTGCTCGGGTATGGACGTGGGTGACCTGACAGCCAGGGGTTAGGGAGGCCTATGCAGATGCTTGTGCGCAGAGGAGACACCGTTATAGTAATATGTTATTTCCGTGCCAGAAAAGACGAGTTCTTTGCTTTCCTAAGATCAATTCCACGCTGCTATAAGAGTGTTTCATCAGCGCTCAAGCATCCGTAGAGACCTCCCCAACCCCTGGCTGTCCGATCACCCACGTTCATGCCCTAGTATCTGAGTATTCGCCAGAGCGGCGGCGATCTTTAGATCAACGATGCTTTCATTCCCGTAACATCGCCCTTGATTGCAGTGACGTCCTGGTCACCTGTTAGCTTCATCACAAACAAAGGCCATTGATGATGTCTTACAGATCCCAGTTTAGCGAGCTGTCCACCACTATCAATGCGGGGTCTAGCGGTTGTCGTCGAAGGACTCGGAAGGAGGGGAGTGAGTCTCGTGGCCATGGTGGTCTCCGACATGTGGCCATGATCGTCCCTCGAACCGGGTCTCTAAATTTTGTAGTTAATATAAAACATCATTAAGTAATGGGGTTGACAGCTTGCCTGTGGGCTGGCACGAAACCCCATACCGAGGGGAGAAGCGGTGGGACGTGAGGAAATAAGCTAGCGGAGTACCGTACCCTGGGAGCGGGCATTAGTTTTTATGTTTTATAGGTTTCGAGGTTATGTCGGTGCCGTAAGAACTCGAAGAATTGGACCATGCGCTATGTAGTCCCAAAATTCCCCCTCTGGAAAAGGGGCAAAAAAACACCAGACTTTACTAAGAGAGGCAAGTCCAACGTCCTAGCACATGGTCCGATTGTTCGAGTTCTTAAGGTAGGTGGTTATGGTTGAAAGGTGAAGCGAGTGAGACCGAGATTGGTGCATTTATATCATTCTCTCTCCAACATGGCGATGACTAATAGAGGCCAGTGACGAACATCGATACCAAGAGACGTTATTGGGTACAGTTTCTACCCAGGGCATGACGAAAACTCGCGGGTGACGAACAAGGACCAATTATGGTCCCGGCCGTCTATACACAGCGCGATTGATGACACAAAATGCCAGACCATAAAGCCCTCTCTTTTCGAATCAGGATCATTGTAGAATTGCTTTTATTTACGAATCACCAAGTACGAGTACAGCTAACTTGGTTCACTTCCTCAGCTCCGCTAATGAACTCAGAATTTGGACCCAGAATTTGAAAATTTCAAATTAAAAAAACAGGTGCCAAATGACTACAGTATTTAAGGCTCCTTCACCTAACTCACGTACTAGTACCGGTAGTTGCAACGTCGTGTGTTCTCGAGTACCCCACTTGCGTAGCCCCCCTCGAGGCAGAAGCCAATTCAGGGGATATGTACTTAGTAGTGCTTGTAATTTCTTAAGACAGATACCTTATTGGTGCCTTACAGCTGGTTGCCAAGATTGGCTTTTGTGATTGGAGAGTTGCTCACGGTTCAAACCTCAATTTTTAACCTTCAATTGTCTTGGAAACCGCAGAAACTCCAACAATCGTGGATGGGATGAGTTGAGACTTGAGTCGGAACGTATCTCAATGATTGTGCGAACCAAAAACGACAAACTGAACCTGCTCACCTTCTCGCTTCGCACCTCTAGCACCTAGCACTGCTGCTTGCCCTGATGCCCGAAGTCATACTTCGATTCCTTGTCAAGCGCAAGCCTTTGACGGGATGGGCACAACAAAATTTTGGCGACAGCATTCTCTTCAAGGAATGTAAGGGGAGCATGGTTAATCTGTGAAAAGGTTTGATAATCCCTTCATTCATGCAAGCCCGAGTAATCTGCAAACCCCCCAACGCCACATTTGCAACAGCTAGACTTCAGAACCGATTACACAGCCAAAAAATCGAATAGTACGATACAAAGAAAATTGAATGACAAAGTGCGAGTCCTGAGCGCCTCGTGAATACCCACTAAAATTAAGAAAGACAATGTTCCATCAAGAGGAAAAAAATGAAAGACCGCGCCAAACAGTTCCTCCGCTCAGCAATGGAGGAACCTCCTATATATAACAGATGCAGCCCCCGATAAGAAAAACAACCGAAACCCATCCACAAAAATACATCTACAGTCAACATTGGTCGATGGTACAACATTCGTCCAAGGTTGCCTCCAAGGGGTGCAGAAGTATCCCGTTGGTTGGTGTACTCGAGTACACCGAATCATAACTCGTAAATGAACGAACCACCCATCATTCTCTGTTCATACACTAGGTGAACGGCCTGCCCACACCTCACACCTATTCGGGGAGTTAACCAGACTTTGCTCGCGGCCTGCGTACGGCGTCTTGCTTGTCCATTCTCCACCTTAAAGCCCTTTCCAATTTCGCACTCAAGGCCAACTTAGAGATCAACTCGCTCTTCTTTTCGCTCGGCACGAACCTCTGGCTCATGTATCGTCGGTCCTCGAGTCTTCGCAAACCATCCTCGATCTCGATGAAAACAGCTTTCCCAGTTGTTGGCGCAATAGAAGGGTTGGAAGAAATGGTAGTATACGTTGAGAAACGGTGGGCGTCCCTAGACTAAATGAAATATTAAGGTTAGCAAGAGGTTTCAAGCCAAGGGAAACGTTACCAGGTGCAGTCAAGGCACCAGGAGCAGAACCGGAGAACTAACAATCATGGGGCTGGACGAATCGAGGGAGTGAGGCATCTTTTTTTTTCTTTTCTTGAGAATGAAGAACAAATACTGATCAGGTTTCCCTTATTGCTAGTGATATAAATATTGACCTTCGTGATTGGATTTTTTGAGAAACTGAGTGCGTTCGGAGAAGACGAGGCGGGGGGAACGGTTCTTAAAGCAATAGGGGAGAAAGAATTTCCAACGGGTGTGGCAGTGTCTCGTTGAATAATGACGGCGTGTAAAAAAAGAAGTGAAACGACCCGCCCCGCCCGATCTTGACTCTTGGAGGCGGGATGGATGGATGGGCCCAATGTAGAAAAGGGCGTGTTGCTGATATCGGGTTGTTGGTTGGGTGTCGCAAGGTAGGGTAGTTGGATTCGTTTTGGGGAGGTGTGCGAGGCGTGAAAGCGGCTTGCTCAATATGCAGATTGTGGAAAAGCAGAGCACTGGGTTGGAGTCCAAGGAAACGGCAACGAAATGTGGGTTATCGTTTGATTCATTTTTATTACTATTTTGTTAAATTCTGGGATTGGTTCAGAAAACAGCGAAAAACCCAAGGCAAGCACCCTAAAGTGGGTCTAGAAAGCCCAGATAGAGTCCAAATATTGGAAAAATAAACCCACAATAATTTCGAACTTGTTTGGTATTCCAGAAATACCACAGTGTCATAATGATATTAAGGAATTGTCTGAGCGCTCAAATTTGCACTGACTTTCAAATACGGCTCAGCCGGGGCAAGTAAACAGAAAAAAAAATATAAACTATCATACTAATACGGTACTCAAGTAGGCAAAGTTCCTATTCCTGCCAGACTGGATTGCATTTGTCGGTCAAACAGGCGTTATCTCATCCTCTGCTACAGGGGTCAGGGGTGATTCGCTCCTCCTTCTCGCTCCGCCCCAACCTCGTGTCGGGGAAAACGTGGCAAAATGCGCATGCAGCCCACCAAATCTCTTGACATTTCCCGAATTACGCTGCCGGTCCTGGTATTTCCAAGAGCCCTCTGATCCATTAACTGCACTCTCCCAGCGCCCCAGCATTCTCCACTCAACTTTCGCTTAGGACCATATCCATGAACATTGGCCTTTCGAAACATCCAAACATCGCCCTGCCCCGACAATGGAATGATATCTATCCCTATATTCCCAGGTTTTTTTTAACGGCTCGACTTCCGGCACAAATATCAGTAATTCATCCCTTTGAATCAATAATAGCCTTTAGGCAAAACGCTGCAAAGCTGAATTTACCCTCCAAGTAATCTCATTATTGCCGTCAGAGGCGTGACCGCGTCAAACCACGGTGATCCGGAAATAGAGGTTCACTTCCGGCAAAGAAAAAAAATATTGCCATACAGGCACCACGACCTGTAAGGGATCAAAGGTTTACCCACAGATTATGCAACTACTATTCTACAGACAAAAATATCACTACAATACATCATACAAAGAGGAAAAAAAATACCAGCAACCTACATCCCTATTGCATGGTGGCTGTGGATGGATGCTCGAGTAGGAGGGCCACCCGATCTCTTCCAGGAGACGGACCGAGCTCAGATCTTCGACCGCTCGGTCTAAACCGCCCAGAATCCTAACCTCAAGATAGAAATAGAAACCATATCCGAAGAATACCGTACAGTATAGCAAACCCCCTATTATCGTGGGAAGAGGAGACTCTTGTGAAGGGGTCAAGGGAAGCTGCAACATCAACTGCATCGACATCGAGACGCCAGGATAGTGCAAAGAGGAAATCCTCAGCGAGAGAACTTCCAACCTCTACCCCACTCTCCAGTGAGATTTTCAGACATACCGCCCGTTTCTTCTCGATTTCTCGGACACGCGAACACTGCACTTTCGATTGAATTCCACGGAATGGTTCCCGTGCGAGTGCTAACAATAACAATATTCACCCTCCTCCACGACAGCGTGTCGGGATGAGGCATCACATCAAACGTTGAAAGACGTATCAAGTTGTTGATAAATGGCCCACCACCACCACTCCACACCCACAAAGGAATGGACCAGCGTTTCGGAAGAAGGAGAGGAATCGGAGACCTTTCAGCTAGGCCTCCTTTATGTTAAAAAAAGAAAAGAATGGAAAGAAAGAAGCAAAAAAAAAAACAATTCTGAACCATGTGGCCTTATGATAGCCGAGAGCTGTCCCGCATCATCACAAATTTTCATGGAACAACCCGAAAAACGGTGCCCAAAAGGGAGAGTACTGCAGCGCTAAGATAGGTGGGAGATGGGAAAAATTCAGAGACGATCCTTGGAGGCTTGATACTCGCAGCAGACAAGAACAAGCCCCCGAAGATAGGGATTCACAAAATGTATTGGGAGAGATCGAGTAAACGCTCAAACGAATCTTGCCCGCGGCTGCCGAGTCAAGGGAGAAAAGTGGAAAGGGGACCGGGGAATAGCGGCCCGGAATGGCAATACTCGAGTGCTATGCCTATTTACGACTGCGCTATCCGTAAACCCCAGCACAATCATGATAAGAAACCCCCTTCCCCCTACAGTATCGGCGCTCAGATACCCACGAGTTTCCCGCCAAATATCTGTTTTCAGGTAGTTCTCGCTAATTAGTGATGAGTGCTCGGTCTCTTCCTTGGAGTACGAGTGCTCCTTGCCTACTACAAGTGCTATACGAGTAGGTATTTCTCTCTACCGGTATTTGGCCGTAAAGTACGAATAAAACTGCTTCCTATTTATCACTCCTATCTCCGTAGCAAAAAAAGCGACAGAACCCATGTTTGACCCAAACCACACCCCAATGTTTTGCATAACCGTTTTCTTTCTTCCTCCCAACCTTCTCTCCCCTTTTCCGTTTAAGAAGGACGTTGCACAACCCCGCCCTGCGCTCCATTCCTGCCTAAGAATGCCAGAACTGGAGAAACTGGGTTGGTCCTCTTCCTGCAGCTGTTTCTTACTTGAGCACACCGCAGTGCTTGTACTCGAGTACATGCTAGACATACATGCGTGCTGTCTACGAATCCTCGTGTCTCCAAGCCAAGAGTTAGCATCCCCTCTGCCCTTTCTATCATCTGGGCCCGTATCTCCTCTTTGACTGCTGGGGAGGTGGGGAATTTTGATCCTGAGACACAGGCTAATAAGCGACTGTCGTCAATTTCACAAATTCACCGATGTGCGAACTTCGGACCGTTGCTAATATTAGGGCTGTGATGGTATCTACGCGTATCATCGCTGGAGAATACCGAGGCAGCGCCTCAGTCATCTCTGTCTCAGGCACTGGCAGGGGTATCCCAAAATTTCCACCGTCTCAGATTGTCAAAGAGAGTCTTGTTGTCGGTCCCAAGAAGTACTAGTGTAGTACCGTACTCGAATATTTCGCCTTTCCTCAACGTGGCGATTACCTCCCCCCTGTGCTCGGGTGCTCCTTGCCCGGGACGAGCACGGTAGGCTGATCTGATCCAGTGTCAGGAAAACGCTAGCTCAATCCTTCTCAGGCTCTTTCCTCCGAATCCGGAGATTACAGGGCTGGCGGAGATACCGGCAGTATATTTCGAGAGTTTCTACTGGCTCCTAGACCAGCACGACATTGAAATTCTGTACCGCCCCTGTAAGTTAACTTTTTGTGATGGAGGTTAGTGGGCGGCTTTTTGTTAATACGATAAATTTCGCAGATATACTGTAGACTTCAGACCATAACTAGCATTGGCTACATGACTACACTTACGCTGGCCTCGCTGAGGAATACTGAGATTGTGGTTCGAAAATCTCCTTAGTCAACTATGTCCCAAACACCGACACTGGCTGCACAAAATTTCGATGTTTTGTCAGTCCAGGAGATACCCACCGGCATCTGCCCTTCCAGTCAGCATGAACTTAACAACTTGATCCAACAGCTACTCGAGTACAGCTGCGGTAAATAGATAAATGGGTACCATGAGTACCCCGCAGCAACCTCCCGACACACAGACGCATCTGCGCAGGTCACCCCTCGGTGCACCTCATCCCGTCTCCCGTGAGTGAAATGGCTCACGCGAGGGTGATTGAGTGCGATTGTGAGCCGAAGGGCAACACCCTCTCTCAGGGGAAGGGCTGAGGGGACCGCGATGGCTATATCATAACGTTTGCGAAACTTGGACTTGCGCGGAGCGGAACTGACAGGAGTGCTGGGCAGCGACCCGCGTGGGGTAGAAAATACTCGTACGGTGGATGGTGTCTGTGTGGGCGCATTCCACGTTTTAGCAGGAGGATGGGTGAGACGGCAGCGCTATGGGGCATGCAGAGGAGGAGGAACGAGTGGTTGCGGGTGATGTTACTGGTAGATGATACCTTGCGTGCTGGCTAGTACCTTAGAGGGTTGTGTACCAGAATTCTCATTGTTGACGAGCAAACGGGACACCAAAAACATACCTACTCAAAAGAAAAACTACCGGTATGCTGTGACTTGATATTATCACCCTGCGATGATGATGTCGGATCTCGAGTAACTCCCAGATGATGGCACCTGACCTCATCCTTCCGATCGGGCGTTGAGAAAGCACGGCTTACGGAGGTACAGCTCCTAAGTTTTGTATGTTCCACAGGGGGTAAGAGCAGCAAACCTCGCTTGTGGAACATACAAGACTTAGACCCTGTACCTCCGTACTGTAGAGTTGAGGGTTACGGCAAGGCATGTGCACTATTTGTGCCGAATACAAAAGTTGAGCAAAGCTGTGCTATTAATACTATATGGCAGGGTCTGTTTTAGACTAAAGTGGCTGCAAAGTTCTTTCTTAATCTTAGTCATCAAGAGGCCTTCTCTTTTCAGGTGAAGCTCAGCAAATTTTAATAATATTATTACGAACTAAGAAAAGCTGCTTCCTTTGCAAATCTTATCTGATAATGTGTCTGTGATGCAAACTTCAGTTCTTAAATCATTTTCTTAAACCTTTAGAAAGAGATATTTAATGTTATTCTATTAAATCATATTTTTAATTTCACAATCCTTTATGATGGATTTAGTGAATTTTTATAGAATGTTGTATTTTTAAGCAAGGCTACCGTCCCCTCTACGGAGGCATGATACAAGGGCCTAAGTTTTGTAGGTTCCACAAGCGAGGTTTTCTACCCCTCGCCCCTGTGGAACCTACAAAACTTAGGCCCTGTACCCCCCTAAAATAATTTTATTATATGACTGCTGTTTAGGAAAATGATCCTTCTTGTTGAATATATTTTTCTCTATTATTTCCATCAATGTCAAGAGAATAATTAGGACGGAGTAGTACTTGATCATCAGTTGCAACCAAACATTAAGGTGTTGCTGGTGGTTAACTTTTATTTTATTTTTATTCAGCCCAAATGGTACTCGTACACATGCCTTGTCGTACAGAGTAAGAATTTGTTGCCTTAGTGATACAACATAGGTTTCAGTGAACGTGTTGTTTTCGGGCAGGCTAAGGCAGATGGTCCATCTAGGCTACGGTATCATAGTGGGGGAGGAAGGTGTTAGCTACGGTAATGCCTGAATGTTAGTTACTCGGCTTTTGCGGAGGGTGAGGGAAGGCTTGTGGGGGCGGTGGTAATAATGATTCTGAGGCTGTCGTGGTGGATCTCACATAGGTTGAGGTGTTGGGCGCGGTGCGGGGTCTGCGGTGGCTGGTGGCTTGGGAAAGGGCTGATGAGCAGTATGCCGCGGGCGAGTTAAATTTTTTGTTGAAAAGGGTTTGTGGAGAGTGAGATAAGCTCTACGATAGTAAGTTGGATTGGCGGTCGTAGGGCTGATATGGGACATACCTGGATGTAGTATTGCTATTGCTAGACTGCTGTTCAAATGTTCCTGGGCTTCTAAGAAGCAGCGTGGTAAATACTAGTACTTGCTAAAGCTCTCCCGATAATAACGTCAAGTTACTTGCGATTATGGTTTATGGTATCTGCCCTGATGGCAGCCAGCCCTCTAGTCGGAAATTAGCTTAGGAAGCGATAGAGATGATAAGAGGTTTGAGGCAAGTAAGCCTTATATAGACGGTAGATGATCATTGGTGAAGATCTATACCTATGCGTTTTGTGATAAGATGTGTTATGCCCGAGGGATATATCATACTACCGTATCTTCTGATGAAATTCGCTAACCCCGTCCCAGGATGTGTTATTTCCGGCCCAGTAAGATATCGTATTCCTCCATATTTGGGCATAAACAATGGATTGTAGTTGGCTGCTTCAAGTTGGTCTGAAGTGGCCGATGAGAAATGCCACCTGAAGCCTAATTCTGCTCTCTTACTGGGCCGGAAATAACACATCCTGGGATGGGGTTAGCGAATTTCATCAGAAGATACGGTATTCATCGGGCTCATCGATCTTGCATCTCATAGGGCATTAATTCAGAGGTGGCTTAGTGGTAGCCCGAGGAAACTATCTAGGTTTCCAGTCTAAAGAATCGAGTGATATTTTGTGCTGATAATAAACGAGTCTGTGGTCGGGGTATGTTGCGAGTCAGCTTAAATTTCTGGGCCAGCTGGTTTATGGTTACTGTATGTGTTTTATAGATACGAGTAGACATCCGTGTATGCTACGCGGTCACTTTGAAGGTGAAGGAAGAACAGGAGTAGAGATGAGGTTTCCCCTAGTTATAGATATTTCTGGTATGCAACTATTCCCCTAATGGGGTATGATGGGTTTTGTTGATTTATGAATGTTTTGCATTGGATTCAGACCTTCATGATGTATTCGGGGGGTCATTAAAAATGGAAGATTATTTCTGCTGATCCCATACAAGTCTCTATGGAGACAGGGGTTGTGTTTTCTGGTTTTTAGTGGCTCCTCTGGAGTACTTCTGATTGCCCCTCTATAGCATCTATAGCCACTGGCACATAACCTCTAAGATCGACTCTTACAATGAGCCTAAGAATCTCCATGGAGTATTAAGGACACTGATTATAGAAAGTGTATCCAAATAATCCTTCAGATCTGAATTGTAACCCACTTCTACTAGTAGATGCCGACTTTGCTTGTACAGAGCCCACCTAAACTATCAGGGCTTCACGCACTAAATCCGGAAAACGAATTCTTCCTCGCCTCTCTAACTCCGACTATTACAAAGCAGTTATGATGATCTGGTGTGGGAAGCCTTGGATGGTGACAACGCCTAACTTACATCCTGTGTGCTAGAGGCTTACCCTCCAGTATACAAAAAGAACGCCACTAGCAAGTCCTTCATGGTCAAAGGCTTAAAAGAGTGGATTATCAACCTGCCATTATGGCTGAACTGTTAAGGATCCCACCACTGTTGGCTGGCATTTGTACAGCGGGTTGGGAGTTCGATTCCCCGTCTGGAGTAGATCTGGTAAATATAGCGTAGGGGAAGAAAGTAGCCATGAGCGAACTGCCCTTTTGATATCCAGCTTGCTGATGCTCTTGCCCTAAGTAGTCCTTCCACCTTTGCTATAATCACGAAACGGGAAGTAGTAAGTGAGGAAGGAACTTTCGGTGATCCTCCCGGCTGGAATAGGAGCAGCAGTATTGTGTGGGGATTGCTTAAGGAAAGCTCTTAGGAGGCACCCCATGCATAATATTGTCCGCATGAAAGACCCTATATTGGAGAGGAGCGCGCTATGAGTTTGGTCTCGTAGAAACCCTTTTCTCACCTTAGAACATTGAGTTTATCTGGACCCGGTCGCGGGGTAAATGAGCCGAGGAGAGATGCGAGCTTGCATTCGTAAGTCCAATCAATAATCACAGGCTTATAATTGGCTCAATATTGTTCGCTCGACCGAAGCTGACAATCTTTCAATTTCGCACCTCCAGAGAGCCAACAGAAAACCTTGACAATTTCTTTATTGTTAAAACTTGAAAAGAGTATATAACCCTACCGATAGGTCCTCATCGCTTGATAGTCAAGGGACTTCTCGCTACTACTATCTACATGGAAGGTTAGGAGTCCGGCTCCCCACCGGGGGGTGGATGTAGTAGGCATTAAAAAAGAGGTAATCCCTGGCCACTCAACCTTCTGCCATTGGGCTCGTTGATACCGTTGCCCTAAGGCCTTTCTTCCAGTTTCGCTGATAACTTATTTAAAACCCCCGGCAGGGCGTACTTAAGGGATTTCGGATCATTTCCTCGGGTTATTTTGGGTTGAATGAGGATCAAGTATTCGAGTATTCTGGGGGGCTTGTCCAGAGAGACCGCCCCTAAGAATTGATGACGCTCAGTGTAGGTTTGTCCTTGCTCAGCTAAGTGGCATTGAGGCGGCTTCGGAATTGTGGTGTGCGGTGCACTCTCTGCACGTTTCAATCTTTCTCTGAGTGTAACTATTGTTCATATTACCAGCCTATAACTAGTGAAGTCCGTAGATAGAGCCCCGGCCGCCTGTGCTCTTTCTATTTGCATGCTTGGGTGTCCAGAAGGGTATTCTTTCGCAGTCTCGTATATCTACTAACTTAGCACTTCTCTCTAAGATCAGCTCTAGATGTCAAACCCTCTGGTTGTCTTAGGCAGCATCGCTGCAAGCTCTCTAGCCCCGAGATTTGTGCGTTATGTTAGCTTTTCCATGTTTGGCGCTGTGCCCGTAATTGTTGAAAATATTCGATGCGGAGGTAATGATTTACGGTTAGGGTTTTACGAAGCGGAGTGAAATAGCTTAGGTGGAGACACAATGTTTGTATTATGCGGAGAGACGGATCATAATTGATAGTGTTGAGTTGAAGGAAGGAAGGAAATAATTAAGTGAAGTAGAAAGAGTAAGAAGGACGAAAGAGAAAGAACAGAAAGGAAACAAAGAGAAACAAACAGGGGTGTGACAGTGTTTTCTTAGCTTGCGCGTCCTTTCACTAATGCGTACGTACACCTGTGCGGCCTTGTAGTGCGGGCGCATCCCGTACTGGCACATCCCGCACTGGCACATCCCGCATCAAGTGCGGCCATAATACTGCAATTTCCAACAGTAATTTAAACTTAATATGCGAGTGACTTCCTATGATAGTAGATAAAGTTCTAACTTACTGCGGAGGTTGTTGCGATGATCGGTGGGATTCTGGTAAGTTGGTATCGTACCACTCCATCAAACTTTCAGCCACATAAGGGTTTCCCCCTTTTCCTTTCACATTAATGATCATTTGCATCATATCAACTCGGGACAAACCTGGATTACATCCCCCCATGGTTCGATATTTCTGGTCATCCGTTCGACACCTTTAGGAATTGCAAGCACAAAAGTTGCCGAATTCTAACAGTCCTCGTACTAGTGACGGCTCAGGGGTATCGGGATACCGGCTCTTTTCCACTTTCATGGGTCCTCATCGTATAGGACTGCGGTATTTACTGGATTGTGCGTCGGGGGAGTACAGGATCTTAATCCCAAGGTATTTTCAAAATAGTTGCCGGGAACAAAATCTCTGATTCTCCTATTTTTATTATCTTGCAGCACTCAAAATCCTAACGCTTATGTGCGGTTAGGCTACCCGTCCCTTACATGACTTGGTCCAAATACCAACCCCGTGACTCTCATCTTTCAGGAGCCTGGTATGGAGAGAACCAGTCCCTTGCACATTTCCCGCCCAAAGAGCAGGAAACGTTCCACAAAAGTCATTGAGCACCCGACAACTGCTAACAGGATCCGCCGCAACCGCGCAGTATCGACCTGACGACCAATCAGGCATCTCCGAGATCATAACCAACCAGAGCCCTCCCATACCTGTGGGCGGCGTTGTACATACGAGTAGTTGTTGGGTTATTACCATTCATGGCGTTGCTGGTACCCCAGCTTGACTGACGGGAAATTAAGGGTGTGTCACTGCAGGATGGGTATTCATTGAACGGGCCCTCTGGTACTTTGTCCCAACCAAGAAGTACTTGTAACGTTGAAAAGGACTACAGTCACACCCAGCTATCCCGGGCCTCCATGATCCGGATGCCTCGCCATCCCAAATGAATCTCCAAGAGTTCTAGGTTTCTTGATGCCAAAACCTGACCTGTTGTCTCGGGTCGTCCGCTGTACCAGGCAGGTTCTCTGGGTTTTTGGCCATCTGGGGTACTGGGGCGGCTGTGCCATTGCATACTACTTTCTAAGCAATAAGGCCAAACTTTAGTACTACGCAATAGTAATTCTTTTTAGAATATATTTTGTATGGGCACTCAGACACGCACAGATATTTCACCACATATTTCTTGAAGTACCTGAAAATAGGTACTTCTTGTCTGGGACGAGCACTCTGACCTTATGATGGCTTGATGGCTTGACAGCACTTCCCCACGAATACAGGGATGAATTTTTTTTTACATCAGCCAACGAATCTGGTCATATGCTGTTTCTCCATCAAGTGTGATCGGTTCCCGTCTTAGCTACGAGGATCTGGGGTCGTGGGAAGCACCGGTCTTGGTCATATTGCGCCACAATGGGATCATTTCCTGTCTTAGCTCGGGTTACTCGAATATGGTTACGCTATCAATGAGGGTTGCAAGCACCGGTACCAGGGAAGATGTTTTCGTACTGTACTCGAGTACTCGAGTACAAGACAAGGGTAGTTAACTGGAAAAATAATCCCTGCCTTGCACATCTCCCCTGGTACATACTTTAAAAGGAGGTGGTCCTTATTACACTCGTAGCAGGAAGAAGTGTCCGAAAACAGGCGGCGGGGACTTTGTATGGGCGCTCAGATACTCACGAAGTTTTTTTTGCCGTATATATTTTTTTCGAATCCCTGTTTTGGTGTACTCGCCTAGACAGGTTCTGAGTGAATTCAGGTGATCCAAGTCGCGGGGGGTGGATTCCATAACGCGCAGGTCGTGGGGTATTCCGGGCAATAGCATCCCACGGACTTAACTGCAAGGAACACATCAAATCTTCTCGAATACCTGTGGGGGGTCAAGGGGAGGATCCACTATTTTCCTGGCATCTGCGGTGCAAAAATTTTCGGGACTTTGTACTCCCATGCGTGAATATCCACGAGCCTTTGGCTCATTTAAGAACAATAAAACACGATATCTGATGAATAGAGGCGCTTGTGAGTCAAGTAATCATCATCGATCCCTACTGGATTAGGAAGCGGGCTTGAGAAAGGTTTCGGTTCAGGACCTTTACAACCCTTGGAGAGCATTGGGGTACCGGTAGTTTGGCTACTCGGACTGAGAGATAGATGGTGGATAGCAGAAAGCCCCCTTCTCCTTCATTTGAATAGAGACTGTCGGAATGTGAGGCGTCGTTCTCGTCTTCTGCCTGATGTCCTGCTGCCGTAGATGAACCTTAGTGAGAGATTCCTTTGAACCATCGAGAATTTTTACGCAAGTGGGCACCATTACTACTGCTAGTGTCAAGCTTTTTTTTATGAATCTACGCTTGCAATATTAGCTCCTCTGCTTCGTTCCTTTTAAACCGTTCAAACTATCCTCAGCATTGTCCTTGATTGGCTCTCTTAAATTTTTTCACCACACACTCCCCATTCCCAAACGTCGGATTAACCCCCTGTCCCGCTTGCTGGATACAGACCGGTTGGATCTTATTGGCCAATAGGCAGCGCGAGTGCCAGCCATGTGAGCACCCTATTGGTCGATTGAACGACAACTGTTAATCGACTAGGGTATTGATGTACAAGTACTCTCCCATGATGCTGGGAAAGCGACTTTTCGTGGGGTATGAGGTAAAAAAAACAGGGGATATTGCGGTCAGTTGTGAGAGTTAAGCGACTTGTAATCGATCATGGGGATTTCGAAAGAGAGGTCAAGATTCAACACAGCGAAGGGGTGTTGCTTAGTGACAGATCAGTAGTTTTGTGAGAAGCGAGAATGTGTTGACGTGACATGAGGCTGTTCGGGATTGGATTTTGTGAGCCCGTTCCCCACTCCCGATGAAGTTTCAATGTCGTTGTTGACTCGCATGTAATCCCTGGATTGCTCCGTCTCTTTTTCTTTTCTTTTCTTGTCTCCCTATAGCAGCAACAGAGCCGAGGAAAACAGCGGAATCAACGGGTGCGGTATGATATGGTAAGTGCTGAGGTCTCGGAGGTGGTACGTGCTCTTAATGGCTGCTTCTCGGTAACTGCGCTTTTAGAAACACCGAAAATGATTCGAAAAGTACGCCTCCCCCTCTAGGCTAAGAATTAGTGATTTAGGATTGCACTTGAGTTATCGGACCCTTCCGGGCTCTTGCTGGGCTCGCTTCTCTGCGGATTCCTTATGGCTAGACAGATCTTTCGTCACATTCCCCTTCATCTATCGACGTCCACTATCGGCTAAAAGGGGAGTGAGAAGGTTTTCAGCGGTGTTTCTACTGCACTACCGTAGTATGATAGAGATAATAAACCTTACCGCACAGCTGTGTTCAGTTGCTCCACTTTTAATATTTTTGGATAGTGGCTTTCCTGCGGTGTGCCCCCACGATTGGCGTCCGTGAGACTTGGCGGTCATGGACTGCGGGGACCATGGCATTATTTTTCTGGTGTGCAATAATACTGGTAGTCTCAGCTAGAGCTCATGCTTCCTTGTCCAGACAAGAAGTACTGGAGTACCTGAAAACAGGGATGAAAGAGAACTATGGCAAAGAATCTGTGCGTATTTGGGCGCCAATACAAAATATACCCCCCCTGTTTTCTGGTACTCGAGTACCGTATAGTGCTTTTTGCCCGGGGCGAGTAGCGACGATCTACAAGCTTCGAGCCATAGAAATATATTAGATTGGTTCCCTTGATCATCAAATCTGGAAATTTTCATGGATGAGAGGGCGCTCGTAAGCATACCGGTATTGCTTGTAGGGCCTGTCTTTTTTTTTCTTTCCTCTGTTTAAGAAGAAGAAACTGCTCACGCGATCAGGATGGGAAAGTTCCCACCGATAATACTTTTTTTCTTTCTTTTCTTTTTCTTCTTCAATCACGGCCGTAGGGGACGTATGAGCGGCGTGTTAATCATACACTGAATGTTTTCCTCTGAAACCACCATAGAGGGGCTGTCTACTGTAGTCTGAATTATCTCCGGAGAATTTCCGCGGTACCGAAGCTGGCAAAAAGACACGATTTGCCAAGTTTAGGGAGATGGACGGGTGGATGATGAAAATACTATGCATTCAAGGCTATCAAGCGCTGTGCAAGTAGTACTATGGAAACAATGCCGCTGTACGAAGAGAAAAGCGCCGGGGCCTAGGCCACGGCAGGAATATATTATACGGAAGACATCCCATCATGGGAAGTTGTTTGTCGTTCATGATACTTGTGTGAGCCTACCAATGGTCTCATGAGGGGGAACGGGGGACAGAAGGCCGGTCTAGGTATTTCTGAACTGTCCAGTGCCTACTGTATCAGTCTACCTGTACAAGTATATGTATGCACTATACCAACGGCTTACAAGTTGTGTATTGCGAATGGCAAAGTGCTTGCCATTTCGTGATGGTGGGGGAATAGTTTTCAAGCCTAGGCGAAGCCATTTAGGAGGGGAGAAGTCGTTGAAAACTTGACCAATCATAGTTTGATAATCACCCGATCCCGGCTGTATGTCTTTTCTCTCTTCTCATAACCTTTCCCCCACCCCCGTTCACTTCTCACAATCCCTTCGAGCACAGCACTTTTTAGCAACCGGTAACGGTACAAATAATGGCCGCAACATACCGGTATTTGTGCCAATATTTTACATCCATATCGACAGTCTGAAATACGCAACCCGCTTTTTTATATACTTATATTTTTTACTTATTCACTTTAAGAACCCTCTTGACCTCGCTTCAGGTAATATTTTTCGACTCAAGCCTATCAAGCTGTGCTCACAAAGCGCCAATTTACGGTAACCTTGAGTGAAGAAGGGAAAAGGAAGAAAAAAAAGAAAGAAAGAGGAAAAAAGGAAAGAAACCTGGCTTAAATAGATTTTCTGCTGGAAATTCGCCGTCTAAGGGAAAGAGATACGGCCACGGAGTTGCTTATTCCTAACACCCGCCTGCGGCCCACACGCGGGCTCAACTACTTTTCCTTCCTCTTCTCTCCATCATTTCCCCGAGGACGCTGCTATCCCCGGGCCAGCCACTTCTCTAAATATCCGGGTTTACCTCTTGCGCTCCCCGTTGTCCTATCCCTTCCCGCTCTTCTAGCCCCACCTGCGGCCAACCTTTTTACCTGCCACTTCCCTCCCACGTCTTCACTCCAAAAACACCACTCTCCGATAACCTAACTAGGAGCGGCTCACTCTTGACAAAAGACCGAGCGATATTATGAACAACGATGGCACTTCCCTGTGGTCTCACCACCACCAGGTCTCACCGACCTCGGGCGGATCAGGAGGCAATGCTACTGAGGACTTTTCAAGCCTATTCGACTTCAACAACATTCAGTTGAGCATGTCTTCGCCATTCGACACCACAGGTGCACAAGACGACCATTCGGCCATGGATTCCGACTTTACGAATGCCGATGAGCTTCGGGCGAACGGACATTCAAATGATGTGGGTGGTCCACTGGATGCGACGGGTTTGTTGAGTTCGGAGGACATGCTGGATATGCAGTTTCATGATTTGCATTCGTTGCAGACACCGCAACAGCAACATTCACATCATCACCATCACCACCAACAGCACCAGCAACAGCAGCAGCAACACCATGCGCAGATGCTGGCTCGCCAACACATGATGCAGCAGAGTGGGATGATCCCTCCAACCCCTTCGAGCATCGACCTTCAGACTGGCCTCCCACATGGTCCGTGCTCGCATATGGGCTCGCAATCGGATATCATGATGGACAGGTATAATGGCTTACGAGATGAGCAGGTGTGATTCTACGCCCTTGCCTATCCTAGCAATCTTTAATTGGGTTACTAACATTGACAGATGATATTTACGCCTTTGGTTTCACCTGCGGTCACTCCTCTGGACACCAACTTTGTACACCAGGTTCCTGAATTCGCAATACCCGGCTACTTCAGCCCTTTGACCTCCCCTGCCCTCGATGCTCACCCTCATAGGACTCATATGCCCAATCCGCATATGATGCGCACCCATTCCCAATCGACATCTCCGATCGACCCAGTTGATTCGCCAAATATTAATAAGCGGGGAAGCACAGGCCGACGAAAATCGACCACGTCCCGTAATCCCGCTCGGGTGGTTCGGGAGTCGCCAAGTATGAAGGCGCAGAGGAAGAAGTTACCGGCACCCTTAGCCGTAACCCCAGAGCTCGCGAATGCACTTTCGAAACAGCCCCTAACCCCCACGACGGCCCGGCAAAGTGCATCCCAATGCCGGGGTCGAGAGCAGACGGGATTCCAATCAAGCAGAGATGCTTCATCAAACGAATCAGTATCTCCAGAGCCACTGCCAGAGGTCCTGATGGCGCCCCCACCACCTCGAAATGGCAATTCTCGATCCCCGCAGAACGGTCGATCGGACGATGGGTCGTCCACCTCAACAACGCCTGGAGCACCAGCAACCCCCGCGTCACTAATGAAGTTGACGAAGACGAATCTGCCGACAGAAGACATCCCACCAATAGCTATGGAGACTTCCGATTTCCTAAACGGCGATGTCGAGAGGGTAATGGCCGATGCTCCCCCGGCTTCCCGGAATGATGGTGGGGGGGGTGGGGGGGCGTCTGCGATGATGGCATCCCCGCGTCTTGGTGGGGACGATCAACCAACGCCCACGATTGGAGCTAGCGGGGCACCGTCATTGAAGCCGGTGCCTTCATCAAGTGGTAGCGTCTCATCGGGGTCTAGGCATGACAGTCCGATAAACATACAGACGCCGAGCAGTGTCCTTAACAAACAAAAGGTCAGCAAAAGTGGGGCTAGTGGACGTGGAGGAAAACGGGGGAGTGTTAGTTCGAGTCCTGGGTTACAGCCCAAGATTTCGCCAAGTATCAAACCTTTATTGCCCTCAGGTGAGTTTCCAAGGCGGACCCTCATTCCTCTTTTCCCCCTTTTTCTTTTCCTCCCCGTTGGTGCGCAGTATGGAAGGAGAGAAATTTCTCTAGGAAACAAGCCGCCTGCGCATCCTGCGCGGGCACTGGCACCTTTTACTATAAATGAAGATTTCCTCCAGGCTGCGCTGCTAAACCTTATTCGTTTCTAATAACGGGGAAAGCGAGCCCTTTTTCTCATTTACCGATCGTCATCCCACAGTCCACTATTGGCCATCCCCCCACTAACCTCACATTCCTCTCATCCAGGCATGACCCCCGAAGCGTCCGCCCTCCTCCTAAAATCCAACTACCAAAACATCGTTGAGGGCACGCACAAGCAATTAGGCCTCTCCTATCCAGCCGACCTCTCAACAAACCTAACCTCGAAACGAACATCACATAAGATCGCTGAGCAGGGCCGTCGAAACAGGATCAATAATGCCCTCGCTGAGATCGCCTCTTTGTTGCCACAAAAGAGCACTCCTGGTGGAGGGAGTAATTCCGACGGAGGAGGTGGAGGGGAGAGGCAGAGTAGTACTGGTGGCGGTGGAGGAGGGGGAGGAGGTAATGCGAGCACGGGACAGGCGAGTAAAGCCAGCACCGTCGAAATGGCGATTGATTATATCAAGCAGTTGAAGAAGGAGCTGGAAGATACGAAGAGTAAACTAGCTGATGCGGAGAGGAAGTTGGGGGAGAAGACTGGTGGGGAGAGTTGATACTTCCTTCTGCTGAGCGGGAGCTTTTTTTTCTCCATTATTATCTTATAATTATATCTTTTCTCGTTCTTGTCCTTTCTTTCCCTTTTTCTGTCCTTTCTTTCTCTGCGACGTTTTTTTTCTTCTTTTCTTTTCTTTTTCACTACCTAGGGATCCACGATATGACAAAACGGTCAAGGGAGGGTAGGTTTCGGCTGGTGCAGCCCAAACAAAAAAAAAAGGAAAAGAAAAGCTTGGGAATAACTTTGTTTTGGAGCGGGTACGGTGCTTTTATTTTTGTTTTTTATATTTCATTTTCCATCTTATCCAGCGGCATTTCCTATTACTCACCACTCTCCACCCAGTCATCCATCCATCCATCCATCCTAACACTTCCATTAACTTTGATCATCTAACTAACTAGCTGGCGGAACTTTTTATTATTATTTTTTCACTTTTCTTTTCGAAGGCTAGTGTTAACTAACAACTTGGAAGAAAGAGAAGAAAAAATTATTCATTTTTGTTTACCCGTATGTATGTATTTATGCATGTATGTTTGTATGGATGGGTGTAGGAATGGAGGGAGGGATATGTTGTGTATGATGTTTGGATGTAAGCATAGGATGGGCATGGCGGTGAATCATGCTTTATTAAGTTGTGTTGTGCTCGAGTACGTGAAGATGAGAAAAGTGATGGAGAGGGAAGGAAGAAGGAAAAAAGAGAGTGGCGAGTGAGGGGTTATGATGTTTAGGGGTGAAGAAAATGGCGCAGGGAGTGTTGGGTTGCAGGCATTGGATTGAATGGATACCGGTGGATGCACAGGCCGGAGGAGGGACGGCACTTTGCACAATACCGGTACTCGACTCAACACCCCCCTTGCTTTCCTCCTCCATCCATGCACTCATCAACTAAAAAAACGAAAAAAACGAAAAAAAAATGCAGAAAACACCCCCCCCACAAACAAAAAAACTCCATCCCAAAAACACAAGCAAAAGCAAATAGAACTCCCCACGCACCATGTCCCGAAACCCAAACGAAAGTGAGCAGAAAAAAAACACAATAAAAAGATTAGGCCATCAAGACCCCAGCCCCACCACATCCTCATACCTCGGTAAGCCCGCACAAATCTTCTCGTCGAGCACCATCTCCCGCTTCTCCCAGACAATCTTGTACCGCTTCCCGTCCTGCACCACGTAGTTGCTCTGTCTGGGCGAGTCACCACAGAGTACGGCCATGCAGCGGCGGGCGTAGCGTATGTTTGCTTCGGCGGTTAGGATGCGTGGGGGGGACCATTTACCCGAGGGTATTTGGGCTTGTTTGTTGGGGGGTGTGACCGTTGTTGGTGCGGGACGGGTGGTAGGGGTGGGAGTGCTGGTTTGCGGGGAGGTTAGGATGCAGTGGAGGTCTACTTCTATTATTGATTGTGAGGCAGTGCTTGAGCGGGGGGAGAGGGGTGCTTGTGTCGCCAGAGCAGTGGCAGTGGCGGCGGTAGCGGTGGTGGTGGTTATGCTTCCAACGGTGGGAGGGTGTGGCTGTCTCCGCCGCCGCCGCCTTGGTAGCGTCTGATACCGCGGTAACGACCGCTCCTCGAGGGATAGCGAGAGATCCACACTTGCGCTTAACGCCTCTAGCCAGTCTAGGAATACCTCTACTCTTTTCGCGGATAGCAAGAATTGCTCTGTCTGCGCGCGCAGGCGGATCACGAAATGTCTCCTTCAGTTTCCCATTGTTAGCATGTGGTAATGATGTACGGCTCCGGGGATTGATATGCACCCTACTTTTTATAATCCGCTGCGACCCCCACCTCCGCCAACTGCAGTGTATAACAACCGATCAACTTCCCGGGACGATACCCCGCTGGCCTCCGGCCCACTATCTCGTTGCTACCACTGCTGCCTCCGAGATCCTCCTGTTCGTCTACCTCCTTCGGCGTCCTGCTCGCGAAAAAAGAGATACGCTTCGGCTTATGCAGCTTCAGCAGTGTTCCGTGTAAGACTGCGTACACTTTCACCCACCTGCGCACGCCCGCCCGGTCGAAAGGACTGCTCAATTCCATTTTTTGCTCAAATATAGCTTCGCGGTGGAGGGAGCAGCTGTAGGCTGGTAACTGCTCTTTCCCTTCCTCCTCACGGGGGGAGATTCTGAAGCGCGCTGGCGGTAGGGAAATGTCGTTGTAACTAGGTGGGCTGGTGGGGATTGAGGGAGTGAAGGTGTTGGGGAAGGCGTTGTAGTAGATTCTGGAATGGTGGTGCTCCGTTGCGGCCTGCCGGAGGGGGTCGAAGTGCGGGAGGAAGCCGGCGGTGCGGAGATCGGGTTCTCCGTCGGCGGCCCGGGGGCAGCTGACGTCTGACATTTCCCTCCCCCCTTTTCCTGCTAGATCCAATTGTTCGGTCCTAGTTGGTGGCAGTCGTTGGCGTAGGTAGTACTCTTGCTAAGGTACAGCGGCAGTTGCAGTAATGATTGCGGTAGTAATAGTGCCGGTAGCGGTAGACCGTTGGCGTTACCCAGCGTGGGCCGGTTGCTGACTGGCTGTAATTCCCAATATGTGCCCAGCGAGTGAGCACGAAAGCGTTTATACGCACCCTTTCTTCACCACCCAACGGGCTCGATTCGTTTCTTTTAGGGAAGTTCCAGCAATTATATGCTGTCCCACCGACCCACGGCGGATCCCGAATGGCACCTTCCTTTCGTTAGTGGCTTGAGAACGACTTATTATGCTATGTGTTGCCCCGCCCAAAAAAAGCAGGTATCATATGGTATCGTAAAAAAGCAAATAAGGAATTGTGGGGTAAGTGGAAATTATTGGTAGGGTTGTCGGCACGGCCAGGGTACCGTATTTGTCGCAGGTGAGTTAAACCTTCAAAGCAATAGCAACAACAAAGAAATATCGGTAATGGTGTGTAAGTGAGCGTAATTTAATTTTGATCTTGGGGTGGATTGGAGGAGGGTGGGGCAGGTATCGTAGGCTGGGAGGGAGGGAAGGTGTGGACTATAAAGAAATTATTAGGTGATCTCTTTAAGGAATTGATTAGCTGGACTGCACCGTAGGGCCTTCTACTAGGAGATATGGCAGATTAGCAGAAAGGCCGAGTAGAAATAAGGGTGTCTTGGGCTGTTATATGATCATCTTCTAAGGAGAAGTGACAAAATAAAAGAGGTTATTTGCTACCGGCAGCCTCGCCATTCACTACCGCTGTACCCAACTCAGCGAGGGAAACCCGAAGTTAGAGTGACAGGCTGCCAAGTTGCCAACACGTAATATGTCAAGGATAAGTAATTCCTTTAGCGAGAAGAAATCCCGGACTTCTAGCACAATGCCATCATATCCCAATTATTTTTTCCCTTCTCCGTAACCGTAACTAGACTCTTTCCTAAATTGTCTTAGTTACGGTTTGAAGCAGCAACATCTTGTGGGATGTGTGCATTGCGCTGTAGTGTGTGTACAGTACTGTACGGACGTAAAACAAATCAACTTGGCCTGACACTTCACCCCAAGGTTTCATGGCTTGCCTTTTCTCTGACTCTGGTTTCTCGGGTTTGCGGCCAGCGAAATGCATTTCTCTCCCAGAAGGCGGAAAAAATTAAAACAGGCGTATTATGAGAAACGCCATGCAAAATGGAAGAAAAACCCCCTCCCCTTCCTCCATTCACACGAATCAATGCCATGGTTTGGTTTGGTGTGAGTCTTGTTTGCCGTACCTCTGCAGTAGCGGGTAAGACAGTCTGGCCGTTCCATGTCAGATAGTTAGGCACGTGTATAATAGATAGGCGTATTCTGCCTCTATGCAAAGGTTCACTGGGGACCCTTCCCTCATTAGCCAGCTCAGCCTCTGAATCGTAAAGATTTGCGCGACCGATTCAACGGCACTGGTACTAGAGAGGTATTGTGATGTGGAGGTGTGTTTGCGGTGAAGGGGGGAGTGGGGCGGAAGGGACATGAAAGCCTCGGAAAAGCCCTTTCCCAAAGTGTTTATGGATAAAGTGTTTGGAAACCTAGCTTCCCTAGCCCAATAAGGGAAGTGAGAGGCGCAAACCAGGCGAGAGAGGGTGCGAAGGACATGGGTTGAAGATGCCGGTAGATAGATAGGAAGAAAAGGTGCTCGGTGATAATGGTATCATACTGTACGAGTACGAGTAGATTAAAAAGGTGGGAGTGAGGCTGCAGGTAGACGAGAGCCGGGAGCATCACACAGCGCATGGGTGGGAGAATGAAGCGAGTATCTGGAGTGGGAGAGAGGGCTTCCGGCTCCAAGCTTGCCCAGGGATTCTTTCATAATACCGATGTGATGGCTATCGGCTCAGAGGAATTTTGACACTGAGGGATTGGCTGCGAAAAACATAGACGGGAATGTGCACAGAATCTCATGATGCCGTAACTCAAAAATATCAGTGTCGGCGCTATTTCATGGTGGCATAAAAGAAACAATTTTTTATTCATTCACTCGATCAAGGCACATTAAGCTATCATATCGCGTACTGTGGCTAAAGGTCATGTGTACCATACTACTCTAGACTGGACTTCAAGAACGCTAGACTATCGTGAACACTCCTAAGAACTTTTATCGTACGTGCGAAGGAACGAACGAACAAAGCACTACATCTCACTCTCATAAGCCAACTCTGGCCAACCACTCTGCGCTAAACAAGCCCTCATCCACCGCCTCCACCACGACTTCTTTGACGACGGAGCCCATTTCGATCTCTTTCAACAGCTCACCTCCATCCCCGCCCTCGAACGCCACCATGGCCTCTTTAACTGCTGCCTCAATTCTAATCCTCACATCACCTTCAAGCCTCTTGGCCCCGCGATAGTAAACGCCCGCATTCTTGGCCAAAACATCTCTGCTATTCGCCGCAGCGGGGACGCCCAACTTGGCCCTTAAGACCTCCACGTCCCCTCTCGCAATGTGAATCTCGGACTTGGCCGGCTCAAGCTTGGCCGCCGCAGACAAGCTTTTAGCAGCAAACGCGTAATGCCTCCAAGCCAAATTCGCCACAGCCTCCTCCCCCTCCTCCGCCCTCTCTACAGCGGCGGAAGCAAGTTGAATATGAGCATCGGCTCTATCGCATAATTCATGAAAACCCTGGGTCGTGCCTTCGGAATTCGGAAAGGCTAAGTGGACAGCCGCTTCCCACCCGGCGAGGTCAGTCAAGCCTACTCTAAAGCTAGCTTCTCCGAGTGATACCCCGAAGTTGGCTTTGGCAAGCGCGGCTTCCTGCTCTCGTTCTGTCTCTTGAGATAGTGGGATTATCTTTAACGACAGCAGCGTTTCACCCATGGACTGCGCCCAGGATAAGGGCTTTCCTCCCAGGTTCTCAACCGTGCAGAGTGGGAGCAATGACGCACATGCCTCCAGTTGTGCAAGTGCCGTGTCTAAAACCTGAGTCAACGTCACGGGAGTCTGTATGATCACCCATTGTGCGTCGTCGCTCCCGGACCCCTCACTCATTGGCTCATCCTCCTGCCCCCCCCTGCTAGGACTAGGGTTCTCAGATTCGCCTGGGGGCCCGTCGGCATCCATGTTAGTGTCTCCTTCATCTCCCGCACCGTTACTGTTCCCTGGGCCGGATGAGGCGTACTGGGATTCCTGGACCTGAAGGCACTTCTGAAATATTTCCACCGCTTCGCATAGAAGGTTTGAAGCTTCGGACCGCGCTTCGACAGGTGCGTTCTTATACTCAACTAGGACTTCGGCGAGGCTACAGAGTACTTGCCCCGTATTACTATTGTATCCAGTTAGCTCTTTGCGGAAATTACCAAACTAAATCGAGCTGGAAAAAGGACTCACAATAAGGCATCCTGATTCTCGGGATTTAACACCAGGCATTCCCGATGACCTTGTACCGCTTTCTCTAAGAGTGATTTCGAGGCTACGCTTGAAGGAGTGGGAAGCAAATTTGGATGCTGTGCTAGCTGGTATAACAGGCGTGCTCTAGAGCGATCGAGTTAGTGATCGAGCCTCTTGTGGCTACTAGTGGGTGAATGGAATTCAATTACCTATTATAAGTCGCATCAAAAGACCTCGAATTCCTCTGTAACGCCGCCTCGTAACTTTCTATAGCCTGGAAGTAAAACCTCCCAGCCTAGCAGTGCACCCACCATCCATCCCACAAATATCAATTCCATCTTTTCCAAATTACTATACCACAGATATACATTTAACATACCTTAACCTTATCCCCTGCCCTCCACCGATCCCCAGACTCCTCCAATTCAATACCAGCTGCAGTTCCCACCCCATCATCAGCACATACCAGCTCCCACAAATGATAACGCATGTAAAAACCTCACTAACCGTCAAGGAATTCTTCAGAAGTCTCCGGGAGCTACCGTACCGGTTCCGTATATTAGCTTAGGGCTTGTACTGTACTGTGCTCTATTGTGGTTTGAGGGATTGGTGGCGGTGGTAGTATGTGTGCGTACCTTCTTCTTCCGCTTGTTGCTGCGAACAGGCGGGAATTTACGTTTCGGCATTGGGGGGAGAAAAAATGAAATAATCGATTCGCCTTATAGGAGCGGGGGGGAGATGAGGCTCAGAATTAAAGTTGTCAAGAGGAGCTTGGCGATGAGGGTTGTCACATGTCTTCAGTGCATCATTCCGCAGACCTCGTCTTCTCTTTGGGTGAATGCCATGGTAGTCTGTTGTGAAAACTTACGAACAAGAACTCACGGTGGGTGTTATTAATTACTTACCTCTCTTACTTGAGCAATTACACGGAGCAAACCATACATGTACATGATCTGGTAGAAAAATCAAAGCATAAAATAATATTCAATCGAGTCAATCTCCAATAATCTCCTCCCCAACAACCTCCTTCCTCCCAGCCACAACCACCTCCACAGCTCCATCCAGCATGCCCAACCTTCCCTCCAACAGTTTAACCAACTCCTCAATCTCCCGCCTCTGGGCCTCGATCTTTCCCATTAGCTCGGTGTTACTCCCCTGCACAACCTCGATCTTACCCGCAACCTCCTTCTGCGCAGCCAGTAGTAAGGGCGTAAGTTGTGCCGTGAGAATAGTCGCTGGTGGTAGGGTTGATGGGCTATCTCGTAGATGAGTACATATCATCATTATCGTAGAAGGAAGGAGAAGAAAAGCGGAGCAATGGAGGAGAGGGGAGGGGGAGGGGTATATACGAGACGGCAACCTCCCCAGGCGCAGCTTTTGCCCTACGCTCCTCTGCTTCTTTGGTTAATTCGTCAAGAGCATTCAGACCAGAGACTACGTTTCGTTCTTTTAGGATTGTTTCGTATTCTCTCTATATCTCCCCCTTCGCATTAGCCACTACTTCTCTTTCCTTTCTCCCCCTCCGCGAGGGGAAGCAGCATGAGTGCTATACTTTAGCACTACTCTCCCAAAATCCACACATCTGCTCCCAGGCATTCCTGAGAACTTCCGGCGCGCGTCGCGCAGGGGTCGGGAAGCATGCGGCGAAATTTTCATATGAGCAGGTTTTTATGCTGCGATCGAGGGCCGCGGTGAAGATGTTGCGAAGGGCGGTCGCACGGATGCCTTCCACTAGCTCTTCTGGCTGTTGTTTGTCTTCTTCTCCTTTTGCCAGGTCTGGGTCTGGTTCTGTTGACGCCGGTGGTAGGTTTGGATCGGACATTTGGTGCTTAGTTGTTGCAGTGGTGGGTTGACGCGTTTTTAGTTTTTTTTTTTTGGTGGGGCAGAGTTGGGTTGTGGCTGGGGTTCGTGGTGGGGCCACTTTCGAATCGTCTGTGTGAATAACTTTTTTTCTTGGTTAATGTTTGTATAAAAGGTCGCGTGGCCCAATGGCAAGGCGCTTGACTACGACTTCAATTGAAATCAAGAGATTGCAGGTTCGATCCCTGCCGCGATCATTTTGCCCAATTTTTTATATCCTCTCCTCCGGAGGACTTGACGTTCACTGGTACTCACTCTGTGGGCTCGAGCTGGAAGAGATCATACCTACCCTTAGGGAATCTGCAGCAGCCGCCATGACACAAATGTTCCACTATCCTCTATTCTTTGCATGATGAGAAACTCCCCATGGTTAGGAGATTTCATCTTCCCATGCTGACTGTCGGTCCTACAATTATGTGCAAAAGTTACCAAACGGCCAATTAGACATTGGAGCTCCGAACATGTGTGAAACAACCCAAGCTGGAATTAGGCCTCCAATGATTCAAGTGCTAGCACGCTGTACTCGCAACAGCGGGATCGGTCGGATGTCTATCGACTTGGCGAGCGATCATATATGAACTATGAATTATGCTTTCATCGTACATAACAGAGCATTATGTCCTTCCCCGCCTTTCCCTTACAGGCCCACCGTCCTTCCAATTAACATCCCAAACGACCCAAACAATGAGTGGAAAGAAAAAGGGAAAAAAAAGCGAAAACCGTTCCATCCCGAATCCCGTGAGTATCATGAAAAACCACTCCCTACCTCGATGCAACCGGCACAGAAATCTTGAAGATGGGGAAATCAAAGAAATGAATGAGAAAAAAGGATCGCTCGATAACAGAACGGGGAGCAGAAGGAAAAAGGGAAATACTAGGGCTGGAAAAGGAACCAAGAACGATGGCTGAAAGGATGAAAAAAAGATGAAAAGGGTAAGATCTATACATAAGTATGATAACAGTAACCTCGGAGAAGCACACAGCGAACAATCAGCGCCACCACCACCACCACGGTTCCTAACTCTTCCTCCCACTTATAAAACGTGAAAGGATGTCACGTAGTATACACTTTCCTGCCCCCAAGTCCCAACCAGTCCTCCAGCTCTGCGTCAAACGGCACACTAAAATCCAAGACCCCTAATATAAAATGCGCCCCTCACATAACCTAACACCCCAACACCCCAACCCCGACTCCGTTGAAGCATATCCCACACAGTCTGAGTAAGAAGTGCTTCTCATTCAATTTAGTTGGTCTCGTCTCTGATGAGAGCAACTATCATGCTGTATAGGTAGAAGAAGAACATGACAAGGTGAAAACCGAGTTTAATGAAAGATTCCTAAAATCCAACGTGGTAGCTGGTTAGCGGATGAACAAAAGGCTGGTTATAATAGGCTAGATATTTACTTTCTTATGTTTGTTCAATGTTCGGAAGATTTCCGTAGCATCCAGGAGATGAGCATTGTCTAGAATCCTATTCGATAGATTAGCTAAACATTGAAAAAGAGAAGAGAAGAGAGTGTTTAAAACACTCCGAATCCGCCCCACAACGACGACCGACCACGTCATAGGGGCATGGACCTCTAGGAAAAAACAAAAAAAAGAAGAAACGCCCCCCAAAAAAAATCAGAGAAAGTGCTTACTTCTTAACGTTAAATACGACGAGTGGTAGGTTGAGTAGTAGAGCCAGCCAGTACCCATTGATCAAGAATAAAGCGGTAAGGAAAGCGTGGACAGCGGCTTCGGGAACGATGTAGGTGTTGAGGCGGTTGCAAAGATCAATGGGGTTGATGTAATCGCATTCAAGGTCCGAGTACCTAAACCGAACCAAGACGTCAGCTTCCGAACAACAAACGGGAAGGAGAAGCCTCATCGGTTCAAGAGGTGGGTAGCAACTTGATATGTGTACGAACATTATGGTAAAGAAAACTTGGAGGAATAGGTTCACAGCATTTAATAATACTGCCAGAAGGTATAGCCACGCTTCACCGGACATGATGATTTCTGATTATTATTTTTTGTCGTTGGTCGTTCCGTAGTTGAGTAGGCGTGTGATACGTAAAGATGTTGGTGAGGGAAAAGACGGAGATAAGGCAAAGGAATCGTAGAATGCAACAATCCACCGGGGTAAAAGGCTAGCCGAGGGTAATAATGAAGAGAGTTAACGATCTTTCCTATGGAGTTGAAAGTCAGTTTTACTTAAAGACAGATTTACTTACGGAAAGGAGGCGAAAAGTGGAAAGTGGCGAGGATGGAGGCGGGTAAAGCGAGAGAGGCTGTTGTGTTAGAAGAAAGAAGGTTTCCGAAGGAAAGATGCCTGCTGGCCAAAAGACATCGGGATTGAAGAAGAAAAAGAAAAAAGAAAAAAAAGGCCAAAGGCCATCCCAGCTCACGGCTAAATTTGTGAAATTATCGGTTACCCTCTCTTCTCTCATCATAACCTTCGCGTTCACCTCCGATATCCTTGGTTTTCAAATGCTCTGCTCGGTTCCATTCCGTGACTTATTAAAAATTGTCCTAATAATAATTACAAAGAGTGGTGCTAGGCTCACTGAATTTTTAGTGAAACCTCCTTCTGGTTTATTGTTACGACCCAACTCCCAACTCTGCGTTGCCGGAGGATGGATGATACCTAGCAGTTTTCCCTCTACCTGTGCCGCATGCAATCATAAGGGATCACTCGAAATATTTGACCAATGATTTCGGATGAGCACCTGGTATTTCAACTGCCATATCTAAGGACTTGAGGAAATATAGTGTTGTTTTGGATATCTACTAGCTGCGGTCTAGTAGTTATACCATAGTCAAGAACTACCACGCTTGTTGGAGTCTGAATCAGTGATCCTTCCAAGACTGTAAGTTAGAGGTTATATCAATAAGAGGTTCGGAGAGCACTGGAAAAGGCTAGGGGTGGATGCTATACCTATTTAAAGGGCTTTTCTAGCCCGTGTTGATTTATTTGTCAGACGCGAGTTTCGCAGTGCTCAGCTTGGCTCTGAAGTGGAAGAGAACTTGGGTGAGTGCAGCACCAGCAACGGAGCCCCGCTGCTCTCAATGAAATTATGAAGGATTAAGTTAATGTTGTTACTGGAGCACTGCTCGTATTATACTGAAAGTCGTAATATTAGCCTACTTCGTGGCCTTTGGCCTCTCCTTGCTCATATTTCGCACGATACAAGAAGCGACTATGCTATCTATGATACTTGCAATGTATTTAAAACTTTCAATGAGATTAAGGGAAACGCCAGCCGGGGCACGCACCCAGATTTTGAGCAAGACATAAAGCCTTCTCAATCGTATACCCCTGGCATCCATACTTGTGAAAGATGGTTGAATGGAGCTGACAAAAGACTTCACCCTCCCTACCTTACATAATCGAGATGTCTAATAGACCATTCAGGGTATTCCAGGTTTCTATCTAAACTACTGAGGAACTTGGCGGATCAGGGCAGTGATAGAACACACTAGGGAAGTTTAATAGTTAAAGTCTAGCACAACCTGCTTTTGAATGGCAGGATCGATTTTCGCGATTATTGTGGTTAGAAACTAGTGGGGTTCATAATGTCTGATTGGTGGTAGGGTGAAACTTGTTCCGAGGGAAGCAGGGGAATTACTGGAAAATCCAGAATATGGCCGAGACATAGATGTACCGGCGGGAAGCGTAAGAATCATGAGCTGATGCACCTTAATGTTCTGGGGTTGGGAGTACCCACCGGGGTGCGTTTTCGAATGGGCCTAAAACTCGGTGCTGCAGGAAGCGCTTATTTACCTTATTATTCACTTCTTTATGACCTTTGCATAGCTCTTGGGCGTAATTCATCGCTGGTTGCCCAGTGTACCTTGTGGCGCACAAAAAAACCAGACCTGATGGAAGGGGAGACGGACACCATTGATGGGCCTGGGGATCTCCTGCTATGAGATCAGTGTGTACGAGTAGAAGGGGTTGGAAGTCTAGTTCCTCAAATTTATATGGCGACTCATACAAACCGGTACTTATTTTGGAAATCTTGGATTTGAGAAGTTCACACGGGTTTCAAAACTGCAATATTTTTCTCAAGCGTTGATATGCTTGTTACAGCAGCCAAAATTTTCACTGGGGGATATCTGTGATTGAAAGCTTCTGGTCGTGCTGTGGACCTACGGAAAACGTCATTTTTGATGTAAAATGTGTGACCAACGACCAAATGCGTTACCGAACTATACGACTTAGAAGGTTAGAGGCTTGCACTGCGGGTGGTAGAACCTAGTGTACTGGTAAGGATGGGTTATTGTATTATAGTGGAGAAACTAATTAGAGAACGAGAATGATGGCGATGATGAAGTTACGGTAGGATGCCTACTACTGGCTAAATGCTCACCCCCAAAGTTCGGCTTTGGGCATCCAGTTGCTTTGGGCCAATCATACTGGTATCCATATCTTTTTGGCAACTTCCGAGGATGGCAAGGACCACAAGGCTGCTGTCTAGGCGGCACTCCTCCATTGCTGCCTGGGTTCTGGGTCGTTAGAAAGCTGAGCACGCACAGAGGTTTTGGAAGCTTATAGAAAGTTGTAGAGGTTGGGCGGAGGGGGGTGGTGGACTGCAGTGCTGGTGCTGCCAATGAAGTACAAGTACTAATGTTTGGCAGCGGTTATATAGTCTAAGTCTATGAGGCTGAAAAGCCTCGCAATGAATATCATACAAAAAGTATTTTGTAGCGACTTTGAACAGCGGAAAAATTTCACAAATTGAGACGAAATTTTGCACAATCAGGGGAAAGAGCATGGCCGCTCCAATTAGAGCAATTCTAGCACCTTCTCTGGTTCTTTGAGTTTCTTTACCGCGGGGCTTTATTTGGCGGGGCTAGCCCCTGTACCCCGTTTTTTGCGGCTTTGTTGGAGGGTGTGGAAACTACTAGAATGTGCGGTGCCCACGAGTCTTGGCACCAGGACTCCCCTCTAAATTCACCACTGCTTCGCCCAACTTCTCTCCTCTTCCTCTCTCTCCCTCAGAATATTCATCGTCTAGAAAAACACTCTCGACTTTTCTCAGAGCTCAATCAATCTCTCTCGCATCTCCTCATTCGCCTCTCTATTTCCTTGCACCTTTAGAGATTCATAGACCCGAGAAGGTATGCTGTTACTCACCCCGCACTATTGCCTTATCCAATTTATTTGCTTCTTCTCGATGGGCATCTTGCTGCTTGGTGCGGACATGACTGGAGATTCATCTACCTGTTTTCCTTAAATGCTTTTTATATGACTAATTTGGTATCCGTCCGCAGATAGCAAACAACCATTGCCATGGCTGAAACTTTCGAATTCCAAGCTGAGATCTCTCAGTTGCTCTCCCTCATTATCAATACTGTATACTCAAATAAAGGTACGACTTTCGAGTCTGGCTTCTCCCGGTTTTCACAAACTTACCTTTTGATTTAGAAATTTTCCTCCGAGAGTTGATCTCTAATGCCTCGGACGCTTTGGACAAGATCCGCTACATTTCCCTTTCTGACCCAAGTGCCTTGGATGAGGAGAAGGATCTGAAAATACACATTGTCCCTAACAAGGAGGCTAAGACTCTTACAATGCATGCTCCCTGATTTCTATGAAAGCTTCTTCAGTTTTGCTGATTGACGTTTTGAATATCCAGTCTCGATACCGGTATCGGCTTTACCAAGTCTGATTTGGTAAACAATCTTGGTACCATTGCCCGGTCTGGCACAAAGCAATTCATGGAGGCCCTGTCCGCAGGTGCTGATATCTCTATGATTGGTCAATTTGGTGTTGGTTTCTACTCCGCATATCTTGTTGCCGACAAGGTTGAGGTTGTTACCAAGTCGAACGAAGATGGTTAGTTCCTCACTTGACGCTTTGCTTTTTTTTATATTTTTATATTTTATTTATAGCTAACCCAATCTTAGAACAATACATCTGGGAGTCTGCTGCTGGTGGCTCCTTTACTATCAAACTGGATGAGTCCGGGGAGAGGATCAAGCGTGGTACTAAGATCGTCCTTCATATCAAGGATGGTCTGCAAGAGTATCTCGAGGAGGCTAAGATTAAGGAGATCGTGAAGAAGCACTCCGAGTTCATTTCATACCCCATCTTCCTCCACATTACTAAAGAGGTTGAGAGGGAGGTTCCTGATGAGGACGAGGAGGAAGAGAAGACAGAGGAGGGTGATGACAAGAAGCCCAAGATTGAAGAGGTTTGTTTAATTGTTCCATATTATTGTTTACATATATTCTAACGTTTGCACAGGTTGATGAAGAAGAAGAAAAAAAGGAGAAGAAGACCAAGAAGGTGAAAGAGACCAAGGAAGAGGAAGAGGAGTTGAACAAGACAAAGCCCATCTGGACTCGCAATCCTTCAGATATCACCACTGAGGAATATGCCAGCTTCTACAAGTCTTTATCCAACGACTGGGAAGATCATCTTGCTGTCAAGCATTTCTCGGTTGAGGGTCAACTTGAGTTCCGTGCCATCCTTTTCGTCCCTAAGCGCGCTCCTTTCGACCTGTTTGAGACCAAGCGCTCCAAGAACAACATCAAGCTCTACGTCCGCCGTGTATTCATTACTGACGACTGTACCGATTTGATTCCGGAATGGCTTGGTTTCATCAAGGGAGTTGTCGATTCTGAGGATCTCCCACTCAACTTGTCTCGTGAGACTCTCCAACAGAACAAGATCTTGAAGGTTATCAAGAAAAACATTGTCAAGAAGACTCTTGAGATGTTCAACGAGATCTCCGAGGACCGTGAGCAGTTCGACAAGTTCTACACTGCCTTTAGCAAAAACATTAAGCTTGGTATTCACGAGGATGCCCAAAACCGCCCTGCCCTTGCCAAGCTTCTCCGCTTCAACTCTACTAAGAGCGGGGATGACGCCACGTCTTTGACTGACTATGTTACCCGCATGCCCGAGCACCAAAAGCAGATGTACTACATCACCGGTGAGTCTTTGAAGGCAGTTTCTAAGTCTCCCTTCTTAGACGCTCTTAAGGCCAAGGACTTTGAGGTCCTCTTCTTGGTCGACCCCATTGATGAGTACGCTATGACTCAACTCAAGGAATTTGATGGCAAGAAGTTGGTTGATATTACCAAGGACTTCGAGCTTGAGGAGACCGAAGAGGAGAAGAAGCTGCGCGAGGAGGAGGAGAAGGCCTTCGAGGGGCTGGCTAAGACTCTCAAGGAGGTTCTCGGTGAGAAGGTCGAGAAGGTCGTCGTTTCCCACAAGTTGGTTGACGCCCCCGCTGCCATCCGTACTGGTCAGTTTGGTTGGTCTGCCAATATGGAGCGCATCATGAAGTCACAAGCTCTGCGTGGTAAGCTCAACTCCTTTTGGTGTTTATTCTTAACATGTTCTAACTTTAATCGATCTAGATACTTCGATGAGCTCATACATGGCTTCCAAGAAGACCTTTGAAATCTCTCCTAAATCCCCTATTATTAAGGCCTTGAAGGACAAGGCTGAGGAGGAAGGTGGTTCTAAGGCCGTCGCTAGCATTGCCACCCTCCTATACGAGACTGCGATGTTGACTTCTGGCTTCACCCTCGAGGAGCCTAATGCCTTTGCTCAGCGCGTCAACCGCCTCATCTCGCTTGGTCTCCAAATTGAGGAGAAGGAAGACGATGAGGAGGAGGAGCCTGAGGCTGAGGCAGCCCCAGCCGCCGAATCTTCAGCGGCCCCTGAGAGCTCGATGGAGGAGGTTGACTGAGCTGAATGGTTTACCTTTCCTTCTTTGAATACAAAAGTTTCTTTCTTCGTTTTTTTCATGTACTTTTTTTTCTTCCTGTCTTTCGGTTGATAGGGTGATGAACGAACGGCAGATATAGGGTAACGGATTTTATTTTCTCGTTTTTTCCTGCTTGAACCCCTTAATGTATTTCTTAACCAGAGAAATCATTCATTAAATGCATTGGGGACTAGCGTGGTGAATGTTATTGATGTTTAAAGGTTGAATTAATTGAATGCAATAGCGTTTATCTAAACCTATTTATTATTTGGCTGGGAGCACGGTATCGTGACTTATCAGTATTGACAGTGGCATATACACTACCACCTCCTGGACTGGCCGATTGTAGAGCCCGGTAATTTGGAAGGTATAAATTACCTGGAAGTGTTTAGTCTATCATGGGGCAGGCGTAATTTACCGTAAAAAATCCCTTTAAAATATGTTGTCAAGGTTCAATGAAAGAAAGGTCTTGGTATTGGCACAATGCTCGAGTAAAAACTTGAATAGTTTGACCGTGCGCATGTCGTTGGGCTTTTCTTTCTCAGTAAGGTCTGGCTAATTTTTTTCTTTCTTTTTTTTTCCCTGCTTCGGAAGGGGGAAATGGGCTATGTTTTTGCTATGTTTTTGGCCCACTTTCCAAAGAAGGGAATTTCTAACTACATAGCGCCGGGCTCAATTGTTCAAGTCTTTATGGTGTACTCGAATAGTAAAGGTATGGACCTATCAACTATTAGAACACATAGAACAGGGATATATTTGGGTGGCTAACCTTGGATAACTGTTCCATAACTGCTGAACAGACCCTGTACTAGTACCGTATTAGGGTTCGCCGAGTCGGAAAGCCTCTAGGAATATGATATCATACTATACATGCTTCTAGAACTCGAGGATTTGAGCACAGATTTCCCGATTTTTTTTTTTTTGGAATAGGCGAGTACGATGGGGGCTTCCATTTCTTAGAGCTACTATACTGGCTTGAGTGTGCTGTAGTATAGACACGCTTTAGCTAGAATAAGTTTGAACCTCCTGTGTTTACGGCAGAGCAAGGAATGGATTGTATGGAGCGGTATGATGCTGTATTTTAGGGTACGTGCTGCTGCTATGGGTAATTTTGTCTATTCATAGAGTAGTTTTTATTTTGGAGTTCTACCTCAAAACCTGGGGTGATAATAACTTCACCAGCTCATCATCTTCTAGTTTTAATCACAAAAAAATATGCTTTATCCTAAGTTTTATGAAGCATGTATTAAAAGCTGATGCCTTGGCATCACTAGAGAGAAAGAGAGGAAAAAACAAGCTACTATTCTATGATACTAGCAATCCTCCCGAGTGAGAACACATGAGCTCCTTGGAAATGCCCACTCATTCCGCAGGTCCTTGCAAACAGCTTATCACTTGCGAACGCGAAATATGCCTATTGGACAGTAGGGGCACCCTTTGGCTCGCCCCTGTCGGGATCCCAGTTGTAATGCTCCCTCATAGCGACGCAATGAGATGAGTGTTTATACCAAGTTTCTAGACCGATATCTGCTTATCAGCCATGCCCCACAAAAAACAAAGAAAGATATTCCCCCAAAGCATACTCATTTGGCACTCGGCGTTGCAAAAGAAGCTTTGTCCACACCCCTGGCATCTCCGGAGTCTACCGTAATGGCTGACACCATTTATCTCCGGAGAGCGTAATTGCTCCCAGCGCCCACAGCCCCAACAAACCTTTGAGCAGGCGAAAACCGGAAGAAAAACTCTAACCTCTTTTGCGAATGGTTCGCCGAGGTTGTATCCAGTTCTTGCGAGGATCCCATGGGCTTCGAGTTGTTCTAGGATGTTAAGGTGGTGGGAGGTGCCGGTTTTGTGCCAAAAGTGGATCATCCCGGGGGAATAGGAGGGGCAATCGTGAACTGCAGGCGGGGGGAGTGGGGATAAGCAGACTGCAGGGTATTATTCTGAAGAGGAAAGGAGGAGTGAGCTCTACTTGTGTTAGCCGTAAGAACCTCAAAAACATCCTCCTGATAAGTACGAAACGGGCTCCTGGAAGCGTGAATCAAAAGCACGAGTGGATTCTTCTGCCTGGTGCAATAGGTGTCTGGAAACAACCCCAAGGTAACTGGGACTGGGACCACTATCGGATATTCGCTTGAAGGGGCGGTTCCGGCAGGAGGTAGCATAGGACGCTCAATCCCGAAGAAATGAAGCGGTGCTAGAGGCTTCGGATCTGAGCTCGAACCGCCGGGGACGAAATCGACTTGAGTCACAAGAACTGTGCCGGGTGTAAGGGGGGGGAGAGAGGTGGACCGATTAGGTTCTATTGGCTGGTTTGAGC